>Ga0214544_1003738_pt1 | contig 31069 bp, 19 predicted proteins | sample CNSS3metaG_FD_160074 | JGI IMG/M metagenome (GOLD analysis project Ga0214544, IMG submission 160074) | Root nodule microbial communities from cowpea collected in UCLA plant growth center, Los Angeles, California, USA - CNSS3 | ecosystem: Host-associated > Plants > Roots > Nodule | place: USA...
GATAATGTTCTTTATGTCCCTGGGTCTCCTTTTAACCTGTTGTCCATCAGTCGTCTAACTCGTTCTCTTGATTGTGTTGTTTCTTTTACCCACAATTCTGTGTGTTTACAGGACCGGAGTTCGAAACCGGTGATTGGCACAGGATGTGAGTCTCATGGTCTTTGTCATCTCCGTCCCTCTACACAAGTTGGTGCAGTTATGGAGTCTCCCTCTCTTCTTCATGCTCAGTTAGGTCATCCAAGCCTTGCCAAGTTACAACAGCTTGTCCCTGCCTTGTCCATGTTATCTCATTTGGTGTGTGAGTCATGCCAATTAGGCAAGCATAGTCGTACTTCCTTTCCTCGTAATGTCACACATGATGCTTCATCCCCTTTTGCCTTGGTTCACTCTAACATTTGGGGTCCTAGCCGCGTTAAGTCTACTTTAGGTTTTCAATATTTTGTTACTTTCATTGATGATTATTCTAGATGAATGAAACATCGTTCGGAATTATTTCATATCTTTCAATCTTTTTTTAATGAAATTAAAACTTAGTTCGCTGTTTCTATTAGAGTTTTGCGCAGTGATAATGGCCGTGAATATCTTTCTCATTCTTTTAAACAATTTATGGCTTCTCACGGTATTCTGCATCAAACTTCTTGTGCTTATACCCCTCAACAACATGGTGTAGCTGAACGTAAAAATAGACATCTTATTGAAACCACTCGCACTCTTTTAATTCCTGGAGAGGTTCCTGAACATTTTTGGGGTGATGCTATTCTTACTGCCTGTTATCTCATTAATCGCATGCCTTCTTCGGTTTTAAAGAATAACATACCTCATTCCATTTTATTTCCTCATGACCCTCTTCATCCCTTACCTCTAAGAGTTTTCGGGTCTACATGTTTTGTTCATAATTTCAGTCCTGGTCTTGACAAGCTTTCTCCTAGATCACATAAGTGTGTTTTCTTAGGGTTTACAAGATCACAAAAAGGATACAAATGTTTTTCTCCTTTTCTTAATCGTTATTTTGTGTCTGCAGATGTCACCTTTGATGAGTTCTCCCTTTATTTTAAGAGTCAAACTTCACCTCTACCTCCATCTAGTTCTGACACCTCTTCTCATACCTTTAATGTTCCTCTTGTTTGTGACCCTCTTACTGTGTCTTCGTCACCATCAGTTCCTGCTCCACAGTCCGCTTCTCCACCACCTCTTCAGGTTTATAGTCGCCGAAACCGATCACAACTACCACCATGTGACTCCACTCAAGTGCCAACTGCTCTGTCTCCTCCGGCTCTGACACCTGAGTCTGACCTTCCCATTGCCCTCCGAAAAGGTATGCGTTCTACCCGTAATCCCTCTCCCCATTATATTGCTTTGAGTTATCATCGCTTGTCATTACCTTTTTATACATGTCTTTCCTCTCTTTCTTCTGTGACCATTCCAAAAACTGTCCGTGACGCTTTAGCCCATCCTGGTTGGCGTCAGGCCATGGCAGATGAATTAAGTGCTCTTCATAATAGTGGAACTTGGGAACTGGTCCCGTTGCCGTCTGGGAAATCTGTTGTTGGTTGCAGGTGGGTGTTTGCTATCAAAGTTGGACCTGATGGTACTATTGATCGCCTCAAAGCTCGTCTTGTAGCCAAAGGTTATACTCAAATTTTTGGGTTGGATTATGGAGATACTTTTTCCCCCGTGGCAAAGATGGCTTCTGTTCGTTTATTTATCGCCATGGCTGCTCTTAAACAATGGCCTCTTTATCAACTGGATGTTAAGAATGCTTTCCTCAATGGTGATTTGCAAGAGGAAATCTATATGGAGCAACCTCCTGGGTTTGTTGCTCAGGGGGAGTCTTCTGGGATGGTATGTCGTCTTCGCAAATCACTATATGGCCTAAAACAATCTCCTAGGGCCTGGTTTGGAAAGTTTAGCAATGTTGTTCAACAATTTGGTATGACTCGGTGTGAAACAGATCATTCTGTTTTTTATCAACACTCGAGTGCTGGATGTGTTTACTTGATAGTATATGTTGATGACATCGTTCTTACAGGGAGTAACAACCATGGCATCTCTCAGTTGAAACAACATATCTGTCACCATTTTCAGACCAAAGATCTTGGCAAACTCAGATATTTCTTGGGTATTGAGGTGGCACAGTCTAATGATGGTATTGTTATATCTCAGAGAAAGTATGCCATGGATATTCTGGAGGAAACTGGGTTGATGAGTTCAAAGTCTGTTGATACACCCATGGATCCCAATACTAAACTTCTACCAAATCAGGGGGAGCCTATATCTGATCCTGAGCAGTATAGACGATTGGTTGGGAAATTGAATTATCTTACCGTTACTCGTCCTGACATTTCCTTTGCAGTCAGTGTGGTAAGCCAATTTCTTAATTCTCCATGTGAAGATCATTGGAATGCAGTCATTCGCATCTTGAAGTATATTAAAAAATCTCCTGGAAAAGGATTGTTATATGGTTCTAATAACCATACAAGAGTTGTTTGCTATTCAGATGCTGATTGGGCAAGATCTCCTTTTGATAGAAGGTCTACATCTGGGTATTGTATCTCAATTGGTGGTAACTTGATCTCGTGGAAAATTAAGAAACAGAGTGTTGTAGCAAGATCCAATGCAGAAGCAGAATATTGAGCTATGGCCTCAGCTGCCTGTGAACTTGTTTGGCTCAAGCAATTGCTTCAAGAGTTACAATTTGGAGATGTTACTCAAATGACACTTGTGTGTGACAATCAGACTGCTCTTCATATTAGCTCTAATCATGTCTTTCATGAGAGGACCAAACACATTGAGATTGATTGTCATTTCATTCGGGAAAAGGTTATGTCTAGAGACATCAAGACTGAGTTTGTTAACTCAAGTGATCAGTTAGCAGATATTTTTACTAAAGTCTTTACGGGGGCCTAGAATTGATTATATTTGTAACAAGCTTGGCACATACGATTTGTATGCTCCAGCTTGAGGGGGAGTGTTAGATATTATTTGATATTATTAAGATATTGTTAGATATTGATAACCACAATATCAAACAATATCTTCTATTTAATCTTTTTATTTTCAGTTACTCTTTTTACTTGTACCTCTGTCTATTATAAATAGATTACCCTATGTGTGGTTTATACACAAGGGAGATTAATCTCAATCCCTATTTTCTTTATTCTCCACAATATTGAAGGAGAGGCCATTTCCTCAGATAATCCCAATTTTCAGATTTGGGATAATGATGACTCATGAATCATTACATGGTTATGGGGTTCCATGTCTATAGAGATAAGTAGAAACTATATGTTCTACTCAAGTGCCCATGAAATTTGGGAGAAGGGTTTATGGATTGAGTTGGACCAGTATCAAAATTTGAAGCTTGAAAATAGTAAAGATGTTATCACTCTTACTTAGTTTGTTGAACGATCTCGAATATTTAAGGTCTTATCAGGATTGAGTCTTGAATATGACCCTATTAGGGCTCAAATTCTTGGGAAGGAAAGACTTCATTCTCTTTCTGAAGTCTTCTTCATTGTCCAAGGTTAGGATGCTCGTCGAATAGTCATGACGAATAAGCCCTCCACCGAAGGAGCTGCCATGTTTTCTGGAAAGACTTTCAAACTTGGGAATTCAAATCTTGCAAATATTAAACTTAGCTTAAAAGGTAAGGAAGACTGTTGGTGCTTTCATAGCAAGAAATCTGGCCACACCAAGGACACTTGCTTCAAGCTACATGGAAAGGAGAAAGCTCTCAATCGTCTAGCGGTACCATACAAGATAAGGAGAAGCAGTTTGCCAAATTCATGGAGATCTTCAAGTAGTTAGAAATCAAAATCCCTTTCTCGGAAGCAATATAACAAATGCCAACATATACAAAATTCTTGAAAATTTTGATGACCAAGAAGAGAAAGTACATAGAGGAAGACACTATTGAGGTCCAAGGAAACTATAGTGTTATCATTCAGAAGACTCTCCCTTCAAAGTTTAAAGATCCTGGTAGCTTCATTATTCCTTGAATAATTGGGAATTTAGCTATTGGGAAGGCGTTGATTTACTTGGGAGCTAGCATTAATTTTATGTCTTTATCTATGCTTAATAAAATTAAGGGCTTCGAAGTCAAATCCACACGAAGGACTTTACAACTCACTAACTAATCAATCAAATGCCCAAATGGAGTCGTTCAGGATGTACTTGTGCAAGTAGATAAGTTCACTTTACTAGTGAATTTCGTCATACTTGACATGGAGGAAAATGTTGAGGTTCCTCTCATTCTTCGAATACTATTCATGAAAACTGCCAAAGTTATCACAGATGTTGATGGCAGCAAGTTATAAATCAAAGATCAAGAGGAGGAGGTAAACTTCAAAATTTTCGAAGGAATTCATAATCTGGAACCAAAGGATATTAATGCTCCTAAGGAAGTTTTGTTTGTGACGAGTAAGCCAGAACAGGTTTCCAAGTTACTGAAAAATTGTTCCAGTTTCTTTTCTCTACAACAAATGAAAGAAGAAGAAAAGGGCCCTCCTTCGGAGAAGAAGAAAGGTCAAGCAATCAAACATTAAACTAGCGCTTACTAAGAGGCAACCCTTCATTTAAATTTTGCATTTTAATTATTGTCTTTTGTTTCTGCATTGTATTTCTATTTGCATGTGTATGCCATTATCTTAACTTCATCTTAAGATAACCATGTTCTCAATGTGCATTGTCAACTGATGTAATGATAAATTAAAATGAAATAGACATGAGCATTGACTATTTTACATCCTGATTGTGCATACTAATTGAAATATTTTTGTGATATGCTTTGAGTAAAAGATTGTGTGTAGAGAGCTTATTGCCATGAAATTGATTTTTCCCTGATTCTTTTTAATGAAATCACATAATTGGTTAGAAAGAATAAAAGCATTGTTTGATATGTAGAGCCACTTAGCCAAATAGTCAACCCAAAAGTTACTTATTTGTTGTTACCTTTTTGTGCATAACTGTTTCATTCTTTAACCTTAGCCAGAAAAATATATCTTGTTCCACACCTTAGAATAGAGAACAAGTACATGTTAGGTGAAATAAAGGTATGAAAGGAGATCAATTTGGGGTAGGGCGTAAACACCCTACCATCTATTTCTACCTATTAAGGTATTAGATTGAATAAGTTTTGGGTAGGGTTTTGTGAACAAACCCTACCCAAGAAAGTGAATAAGTTTGGGGTAGGATTTTTAATCCTACCCTAGAAAAAGAAAAAGAGGAAAGATAATAATTTTATTTGATGAAAAAGGTCGCATGAAATGCATGAAAAAAAGTGAACCATATTTATAAAAACATTTACATGTGGTTGTTCTCTTAGGCTTAATGGTGTTTTTGAATTCCTGGAAAAACCAATATTTTTTCTAACCAAGCCCCATTAAATGCCTATGAAAGACCTTTTGATCTTACCAATGATGTGTATTTTGTAACTTAAATGATGGGAAAAAGTTGATGAAGTGGTCTTATAACATGCCGAGTGTGAGTGATCATTATTAATACTATATACATGTCTGCAACATCAAATACAAGAGCATGCCCTCATTCAATACTTTTACGAAGGCATGAATTTGTTAGACAGGCAATGGGCAGATGTTGCAAGCGGGAGGATCTTTCTTGGATAAATTGCCAAAAGTTGTTAGAAAGTTGATAAAATAAAAGGCATTTGATAGCCATTAATTTGAAACGAGAGCAAATTCACTGACTTTGTCTAGGGGAGTTCACAAAATGGAGACTTATGTAGCAAATGGGAAACAAAGATGAAAGAATAGATGAGTTAGAGAAGAAGCTTGATGAGATTGTAAGCTTGTTCAAAAGGTGTTAGCACCCTACATTGCCTATCCTAGGAAGGTACTTTTAATTAAACATACAAATGGATGTGGTTTTTTTTTTAATTTTTATTCTGAAAGTAATAAAAATAAATAAATACTCAAAAGAAACAAAAATATTTTTTTCTTTGGGCCTGACAAAGATTAATCCTTGCTCTTACGTATCTTCATTCACAATAGAGAATCAGGGTCACATAGTTCTTTATGAAAAAACTATTTGAGAAATGATTTAATTTTTATTTGGTGAACCTGACAAGGATTGACCTCGCTCGTACGTATTTCCATTCATAATGGAAAATTAGGAATCACGTAATTCTTTATGAAAAAACTATTTAAAAAATGATTTATCTTTTATTTGGTGAACCCGACAAGGACTCACCTTGCTCCTACGTATTTCCATTCATAATAGAAAATCAGGGATCACGTAGTTCTTAGTGAAAAAATTTGTTTGAAAAATTATTTGGAAAATGATTTGATTTTTTTTTAATTTGAAAACCATTTTATTTAAATTTTTTGTTTTTAAATTATTTGAAAATTTGTGTCATGCGACACGAGTGTCTTGGAAGACACTGAAAATAAACTATTTTTTTAACTTTTATTTTTCCATTTTTAATCTTTTATAATTTTTCATATTTACTTTTTTTTATTTTAAATTTATTTGAAAGTGGGTATGGATGTCACACACGCGAGTGGCCGAATAGACATCGAAAGGTAAATGGATGGTGGAATAGTATTATCAAGTATAATTAGAAAAACAGATAAGTATCTTGAATGTCCACCCATCCCCTTCAGCTTAATGTGTTTTTCGGGGCACTCAAGTACTAAGAGACTAGTTAAAACCCTTCCCAGGTGTGTTAGTATGGTTTTCGGGGAAGCAAGTAGAGGTTTGGGGCTATGTAAACATGACAACAATGTTTACTGACAGTAAACTCGTAAGTACGACGATCATGAGGTACATCGTAGTCCACACACCTTCAGCCTATAATTTGCTACTTGGGTGTCCTTCCTTAAATAAGTTGGGGTTATGGTTTCTTCAGTTCACTTGAAGGTTAAGTTCCCCCACTCTAGGGGGATAGGTTACAAAGTTGAGGGTAGACTAAAGGACCACACGAAGGTTTTACTATGGACCCTCCAAAGAGCTTATTCCAACGCTATAAACCTAAGAATGCGACGTTGAGATGATACGAGTCCAGAAAGGCATCGATCGATGCTGGTAGGCGACAAAAAGGAGATAGCAATTTCAAAGGGCATGACCATTAGGATGGGTTTCAAACTATCTGAAATCTTGGAAAGAGAGATAATGCACATAATCAGAGTGAACCATATTACTTTCATGTGGTCACTCGAAGACATGCCAAGCATAGACCTCTGACTTTCATTGTCATTAACTAATGGTGGACCCCAACGAATCAGTAGTGCAACAAAGAAGAAGGTTGGGAGAGGAGAAGAATTTGGCCATGAAAGAAGAAACCCAGAAGTTAGTCACTATAAGACACGTATGCGAATTACAATACCCAGAATGGCCATCCAATATGGTGATGGTCAAAAAGACGAGTGGAAAGTGACGTATATGTATATATTTCTCCGACCACAAGACACCTACCCAAAGGATGTGTGCCCCCTTCCCACTATTGGCATGTTAGTTGATAACGCATCAGATTGTCAGTTGACAACTTCTTGGATGCCTACTTCGAATGTAACCAAATCCGAATGCAACTAGAGGATGAGCTGAAAATAGATTTTATAGCGATACTAGATAATTATTGGTATTGAGTCATGCCTTTCAAACTAAAAAATGTCGGTACAATCTACCAATGTCTAATGGACAAAATCCTAATTTGTACAGGCCCTTATCAAGGGATTTGATCTTTTCCAACTAAATCATGTTTCTAGGGAATAGAACATCCCAAACAATTTTTGTCCCAAAAAAATTGTGTACAAGATGGTTTACAATTTTTGTTAGAAAAATTTCATGAGATTATTTGTAATTTTTACTAGAAAATTTGCACAAAGTTTACAACATTTGCCAAAAAAAACTTATATGTAAAGTAATAATATTTTTGTTGAATATTTGTTGACATAGGTCTTCATGTGTCAAATCATATTGAATTTTTTGTGTTTTTATTTAAATTTTGACTCTTTGTTACGAATGTACTTATGCTAGAAAAATTATTTTCCAAGATTATAAGACATCTTTACTTTAGCTCGTATGACCTTTATTCACTATTTTAACCATAATTTTTATTGTAGGTACTATTTTTGGATTACTTCAGTTGCATTTAATTCTATATTTTCAAATTTTCAAAATGAGCAAATGATTTGCTGAATTTGGAGTCCTCTAGTATTTTGTATGATTTTTTTGAATTTAAGGCATATATACTGAAGTTTACGAAGTTTTATAAAGGAACCTATACAGGTTTTAAAAAAATTGCATCAACTTAAACTTTTATATTTGGGCTTACGGATCTAATTAAAACTACCATTTAACCTCATGTTTGCTTCAAATTTTAGAGAATTTAAATTTAAATTTAAATAACCTAAATATACTCTAAACACATACACAGAGATCATTTACTGAATTTCAAAATCTTAGGAATTGTTTTTTCATTTTTTTTTCTCTATTTTCGTTTTGTCTATTCCTTTTCTCTCTAAATTTCTTTGTTATTTTTAATTCATGGAGAACTAACATACAAGTTTTCCTCTTCCTCGCTAAATTTCTTTGAATTTGTTTGTTATTTTTAATTGATGAAGAACTAATATATGAAGATCAATTCACATAACTAAAATCAATAAACAATTGAGTTTTATACCGCTTATCACTCTTCTTTGATGAGTTTTAATCTTTTTGATTGCAAATTACAATTCTAATTTTGAAATCAAATTAGATATCAATTGAATATTGATTTAATTATTAAATGATACTTTGATTTATTTTGTATAACCAATTTAATTACTTAATTGAATAGATTAATTATTTAAACTTGAATCTAAATCTTCATAGAACTATGATAAAAAGATTATTTAATTTTTTTAATCTATGAATTAATCTCTTGACATCTTTTTTATTTTGATTTTATTTCTGTTGTGTTTTTCTATTTAAATTTTATGCTTCAAAATCCCTAAATTTTGATATTAACTTGTACCAAGAAAATATTAAAAATTAAATACAATGAATGTGTATCGTTTGAGAGAATTAACTTACCTGTATTGTAAAATTTAGACAAAGTTAGTATATTTGATTTAATGAATGACTGTGAAAATCAACTATATAATTGAATATATGCATCATGGATTTTATAGTACCTATTTTCACTATACACAAACCCATATAAATATAATTATTTGATTATGTCAAATATCTATATATATAATCTTTACCCAGACCTTTTATTCTGATTTTCATTATCAGCTTTAAAAATTAGAACATTACACTTAAGAATAATTACATAATTATGTTAAATGATTATAGCTAGGTCATGATGGGATGATTAAAGTCAGCTAAGAATATATAGATGAAGCGATGAAAGGAAGGATACTACTTGAAAAAATCAGAGACATCCGTCCTGGATCTAACCATTACCGTGGACGTAGACAAAGCATTCTTTTTGTCAGAAATAGTTAGGCTGCCAACTTTCTTACTTTGTTTTTGTTCTTTATCCGAAACACTTGAGCTTCCAAATATCTGCACTGTTAAGCTTCCCCCTACACAATATTGGATATAAAATTAAAAAAAAAAAAAAAAAAAAAAAAAAGAAAAAACATAGGCACGCATATCAGGAATTATCACCTTGTGACAACAATGTTGCTGCAATAGCATTACAAACTATGTATCGGATAACTTATTTTTCATATAATCGTTTCGTATCATAAATAGTAAGATTCATAAACATTTAAAAAATATAACAAAACAAGTAAAGATGTAATTAATATTCTTAGTAATAAATACATTAAAAAGATTAGGTTAATGTTATAATGGCTGGATTGTGCTAGATTGTATTATCCAACACCTTTATGAAATGAAAAAAAAAAAATCTAGTCTGATAAATGTTTGGCCCAAAGAGAATAAGAAAGAGACAAAATTAGGGTTGTTTCAGATGTTCCTTTCCTCCTTTAGTTTGCTCACTCAAATTGTACTTCGTCTTGTCCATTGACCTTTTGCAAGATTTCATAGATAACACACATGCTTGCATGAATCTTTACAATGCTCGGGTATGATGGTTTTCTTGTATATGATACACCTATTACTATCCTCAAAGCTTACTGACTTTTACTGCCAATCTGTGGTGGTTTTGCCAAAGGTTTCCAACCACTCTACACCCAACATTATGTTATGCCATTCCAAATCCAAGACATAAGCATTTTATTAGAAAAGTATACAGCCAAACTATTACCTCCAAGGCTCCACAGAGGCCTCTAGATGAACATCCGCTCCCATTTCCCAAACATACTCCAAATTCTTTTGTTTTGGTCACCTCGAATCTCAGGGAATCAACCACTCCCAAGCAAGCACCGTCTAGTAAGAGTAGGTTAGGAAGATTAGACAACATCCCTTCTAATTCACCATTTTAAACTGAGATAACTAGTGAGGATAGTCGAATATCCTCCTTTCCCTAAGAAAAAACCCTTATATTCATTTTCTGACATGGGAGGAACATGGGCCATAAGGACTTCAAAGCTTCAACATACTGTTCTACTATACCAGTTTGAAGAAGGAGCTTTAGTAGGGAAAAAGGGATTTCCTAATTGATGATAATCATAACTATTAGTCATTGAACACATAAGGACTTCCAAATTTAACTGGGGATCAAAATCATGTAGGATTTTGAACCAATCCCGGGCCATGCCTCCCTAACAGATTTTTGCTAATTGAATCTTCATCTTCGATGTAGTTCCTTGTACCGCAAATATAGGTTTCTAACTTCATGATCCATCCTATCAAGTTGTTGGTGAACTGCAGCAATTCAACTCGTTTGGCTGATAAAAGAAGATCGTCTAATAGTGTGAGGACAAAACCCACTGCCATCCGTGAAACCATGTGAACCCACGTCCAACCTTGGCATCAATGACTTTGTCTTTGGAGTCACTTCATGAGCATGGACCCAGTATCTTGTTCCCTCATTGGTGCCTCCTAATTTTGAAGACTCACCTCAATAACACAAAGGCAAGGTTCTAAAGCAACCAAACGTTGTGCAGTCATGTCTCCCAAACTCTCACTGTTGATGAGAACTTACAAATAGTATTAATTTTGTAACGAAAGAAAATACAAGTATGGCCTAAGGCCCAAGTCAGAGAGCCCTCCCTCTAGCTTCCAATATCAAAACAAAATTTTCTACACCTTACATTATTTCCATCATTTCTATTCACAAACTTCCCTTTCTCTCTCTATATCTGTAACTACTTTCTATTTTGTCACTAAATTCTCTACTTTCAGTCATGTAAATACTTTCCCACTATTATGGACTTCCCTTTCTAATTTCCTCCCTTTTATGCTGATTGTCGCTGGATTGTATCATATGCTATACTCGAAATCTACGAAGTATTAACTCTAACAAGAAAAAACAGTATCACCGACACTGCAACAATTAATAACTTAAATATAGGACATGATAACACCAGTGATATATTTATATAATCAACATCACAAACTTGGTTATTGAGAACAAAGATTTATAGAATTCTCACTTAAAAATAGATTTGCTAAGTTTAACAACTTTCCTAATAGTTAAAATAACTAGTTAAGTCTTCGTACAAAAACAAACCTCAAAACATTGTTATGACCCTTATAATATTTTAAATATAAGTTGTCTTCTTTAATTTCTCTGACTTGTTATAGCACTGTCTTGAAGTGTTTAACCAAGACAAAGTGTTTGTTCACTCCTTTACTTGTGCCCAAACTGTGTTGAAGTGTCTAAGCTCAAAAAATAATTTGACACAGTAAGGAGTGTCAGACACATGTCAAAAGCATGTCTGACAAATGTCATGCCCAAAAAGTGTCAACACAATGACACACAAATCTACATAGGTCACGGTGTTTAATAGCTATTAGTGCATTCCATTACGTCAAACCTTAGACTCACTAAAATATATGGTCAACGAGGAAGTCATACCTTGTTAGAAATTGATAACCAAGAATGAGGTAAAGTCTATCATTCTCATTATTCAACCTTCAATAATACACAGGTTTATATAAAGATACCTAGATGAGTGACTCACTGTATGAATCATTCCTCCACAATCAGAAAGCATAAAACCCTAACAAAAAATATAACACTTATGTAAAATAGAATAGAGAGAGAAAAACAGAAAAGACAAAAACAGAGATATATTCCTTTGATATTCTCTAACAGTCCCCCTCAAACTCAAGGTTATTGAAGATATTCAATAACATTGAGTTTGTCCCGGAGAAAACAAAATCGACTTCAAGAGAGTGGTTAGGTGAGGAGGTTTACAATTTGACCAGTAGCAGGGATGTGAGTGCACATAAGGAGTGGTTGAGAACTTTCTCACGAAAGAAGATGTCAAGCTCCATATGTTTTGTGCGAGAGTGCAAGATAGGATCGTGAGTGAGAGCTACTATGCTTTGATTGTCAGAGTGAATCACGGGAGTAGTACAACTGATTTGAAGTTCCTTAAGAAGATTACAGCTATAAAATTTCAGACACAATGATAGCAAGGCTTCTATACTCTACCTCAGCACTTGAACAGGCAACCAGAGTTTGCTTTTTAGACAACCAGGAGACTAAATTAGGTCCGAAGAAAATACGAGAACCGGATGTGGACCTACGATCATCTATATCTAATGCCCAATCAGCACCACAATAAGCATTTAAAGTGTAACAGCCATTAGTGAGAGCAGCAGGACAAAGTTGTAAGCCATGAGAAAGAGATCCTTTTAAGTAGTAGGATGTGTTTGACAGCTTTTCCAATGTTCCAATAAAGGTTGGGCCATGAATTGACATACCTTGTTCACAATATAGCTTATTTCAGGCCGTGTAATAGTAAAATGTTGTAAAGCACCCACAATAGAATGATAAAGAAGAGAATCATCCATATAGTCGACCCGAGTTTAGATAATTTCAGTCCTCCTTGAAGAGGAGTAGATATGCCTTTTGCATCAATCATGTCAGCTTTAGCAAGAAGATCACGGATGTATTTGGATTGAGATAAAAGTAGAGAACCATTAAAGTACCTTTTGACCTCAATGCCAAGGAAATAGTCAAGATCACACGGTTGTTTGAGAGCAAACACAGAGTTCAGTTTGGAAATGACAGTTTGTAACAAAGAAAGAGAAGAACTTGTCAAAATAATATCATCAACATATATGAGTACATATATACAGCCAGCAGTGGTGTGAAGAACCAACAATGATGGATCACATTTGTTGTGAACAAACCCAAAGCTCGTGAGAGTGGAAGTGTATCTCTCATACCAAGCTTGGGGAGCTTGTTTCAAACCATAAATGGATTTTTGTAGTTTGCACGAGACTTGAATTAGATGGTACAAGGCCAGGTGGGGGATCCATGTAGACCTCTTCTTGAAGAATACTATTCAAGAATCCATTTGTGAGAGCAAGAGTAAGAATAATGTGAACTGTGATAGGTTTTACAACCGGAGAGAATGTTTTTTGAAAAATCACAACCATACTTTTGGTGAAAGCCCTTTGCTACCAGTTGTGCTTTATATTTATTGATAGTCCCATTAGCATTTTCTTTAACATGAAAGATCCATGTGCACCCAATATCAACGATGTGATGATGGTTACATTCAACGAGCCCATTTTGAGGATGTGTATGGGGCATATAATATGATGAGGAATGCCTAAGGATTTGAGATAGTGAGTGAAGGGACGAAATTCACCTTCCCAACAATTTGAACCTCTTTGATTTTTTGATTTAAATCCAATTCTACAATGGTTGAAATTGTTTGAATATGTGCAAGGTGTCGGATTTATTTTTGAGAAAATAGATCCAGGTATAGCGACTATGAGCATATAAATAAATGACACATAGTAACTATAACCCAAGGATGAAGTGACATGAGAGGGCCCCCAAAGATCATAGAGCATAAGTTGTAAAGGATGGGTATAGAGAGTAGAAGAAGGAGAAGAAGGGAATTGATGAGACTTTCCCATACAGCATGCTACACAAAAATCCACTGACATTTTATTGATGGAAGACACATTACCAAGTTTAACATCATGATTTAAGACATTAAGAGATGGATGGACAAGCCCATTTTGCCATTTGGAATATAAACTAAACTTAGGGTTTGTGATAGCCAAAGACACAAGACTTGAAGAAGCAGTGGATAGAGCAACAGAGGAGAGACATGCTGGTGAAGCAGGAACAAAGAGTTGAAGCAGCGGAAATTGATAAAACCCATTCGAACCAAGAGACGCTTTTAATAAAATGGAATCATCAACCTGAGATCTAACAAAACAGACAAAGGATGAAACTCAAAATAAACATGATTGTTACAAACAAAAAGACTAACACTAAAAAGATTTTTTGTTGAGAGAGGGCACATGTAATAAGTTTTTGACAAGGTAACAGAAGGATTGTAACTGGATTTAAAGGAAGCAAAACCAGAGGACTGAATGGGCAAACCTTGTCCATTTCCTAAGAAAACATTCTCCCCACTGTGAGAAGAGGTTGCATCCATTAAATTGGTTGCATCAGGGATGAGATGATGAGAAGCGCTAGAGTCAATGAACCAGTGTTGAGATTGTTGTGTTAGTGGTAAGTGGTAAGGTTGTGTTTGTCGTGAAGGATATAAAGGCGAGCGATGGTTGGAACAGATACTCCTGATGACTGAAATTAAGCTTGAATAGATGATACTTGGCACTGAATAAAGCCCTTACCGGTTTGACCACCTTGACGACCACGATAGCCTATTCCTTGTTGAAAATAGTTGTGACGAGAGATTGGAGAGGAGGTGGCAGTTGCCGAGTGAAGTTGAACATTGTGCATAGAAGGTGTTTGAGAACTTGTGTGAGCGAGATTGAGTGAGCTTGTAGTGTCCAAGGATTTGAACCGTTCAAGACGAACCTCTTGAGCAACAAGTGATTCAATTTCATCAAGGGAGAACAACTCTGGTTTGTTGTTGATGAGTGAGATGAAAAACTCATATTAAGCGGGAAGACCTTCAACAAGAATATCCAATTGTTCTTGTTCAGGTACAGGATCACCAATGGTGGTTAGAGCATCTACGAGAGATTTGATGCAAAGAAGAAACTCATTGATGGATTTGTCCCCTTTCTCCAAGGTGCATAACTCAGTTCAGAGTTGCCGAGCTTTGGCTCTGGTTTGTGAGTTGAAGTAAGGGTGAACCTTCTCCAATAGTTGAAACAAATGGGTACAACCAATAACACAAGTGAGGAAGGACATTGATAAGGATGATTGCAACCATGATGAGAGGAGTTGATCTTAGGTTTCCCAAACACTGAGATCAAAGTTTTCAATAGTTGTGTCATGATCAGAAGGTGTGAGGAACTGAGGTGGTATTTGAGGATTAACCACACAGCGGTGGAGGTAGTGGGCTTTGATTACAGGCTCCACCTATTGCTTCCAGAGAAGGAAATTTGTGTTTGTGAGGTTCTCAGATATAGTGTAAGAGAAAAGGAAAGGTTAAGATGCAATCTTGGGTTCTACAAGAGTACCCATGATGAGCAAAAAGAACTGACAAAAGCTCCAGGATCGAAAAAAAATAATAATGCTTTGGATACCATGTTAGAAATTGATAACCAGGAATGAGATAAAGTCTATCATTCTCATTATTCAACCATTCAATAATACATAGGTTTATATAAAGATACCTAGATGAGTGACTCACACGAAAAAAAAAAACGATATGAATCACTCCACTAACAGAAAGAATAAAACCTTAACAGCAAGTATAACACGTATGTAAAACAGAATGGAGAGAGAAAAACTGGAAAGACAAAACAGAGATATTCCTCTGATATTCTCTAACATACCTTAAGAGAATCAGGAAATAGTGAACAATACAACTGGAACATTGAAGTCATTATCATACCTAGCACAAGGGCAGCACCAACCCATCCAGTGAGACCCCACCTTTCACCAAGAAGAAACCATGCAAAACCGGCACCCCAAACTGGCTCCAGACCATAAATTATAGCTGTTTCTGTAGCTGATACATCACACATTGCAGACAACTGCAATTGAATCTAAGAAATCTATATCAGAAAAATGAATAATCTCTAACATATTCAAAAAGTTAAGTCGTATTAATGCTCAAAGATATTCATAATAAGGATTAATCCTTTTTTTAATATTTCAAATTGTTAGAAGTGGGTTTAAAGCCTAACTCAACCCCACAAAACCGGCTTGTAAGGTGAGGTTTGCACCTCACTTATATACTATGAATTGGCCTTATCTCTAGTCAATGTGGGACTTCCAACACCCCCCTCACGCTGAGGTATACTCATCTCGTGCGTGGGACAAGAAATTAGTGGGTGATCCTTTTAATGGCCCGATATCGGGTAGAACAGAATGTCCAAGAAATCTCGCTAGGATAGGCTCTAACTTGGCTCTGATACCATGTTAGAAGTGGGTTTAAAGCCTAACTCAACCCCACAAAACCGGCTTGTAAGGTGAGGTTTGCACCTCACTTATATACTATGAATTGGCCTTATCTCTAGTCAATGTGGGACTTCCAACACAAATTAAGTGAGGAATTTTATAAAATATATACTATATTAAAAAAATTAACAAACTCGTGTGGGGAATTTCCCTCGAGACTCAAAATGGATCCGGCATTGCATGGCAATCAATCCCAAATAGTGGCACGAAGTAGCCAACCCCAAAGTAGTAATAGGAAAGTTGGATGACCACAAAAATGATGTTGAAATACTTTCTCACAAAAAAAAAAAAAGAATCCTGAAACAAATAACTATGGAAATAAATCCTAATTTCAAAACTCAGACATCCATTTGAGATCACGGAGACAGACGAATTCTTAAAAAAGGAAAACCTATGGATGTTTGATTTGACTTTTGCTTTTATTCACTTGTGTTTCTAACAAGTACCCAAGCATTTTGGGAACCCACCCTTTAAAGGTAGCTACTTAAATACTCCACTTAACATCCCACACTTACTCGAAGTGAGACTGGGCACCCCATAATATCCAAGTTCCTATCATAGTACTTTCTGAGACATGATACCAATTAATAAGACCAACGTGGGGCTTGGGCACCCCATAATACTCATGTTCCTTTTAGTTTACTTTAATAAAAAAAAAAAATGTTATTGTTTACTATTCTTGTTTCTAAAAGCAAATAATGAAGTGGAGACAATAAGTATTTTCATTGTTAAAAATGAACAAAAAAGTAATAATAAACACCCACAAAGTGAGGGAAGAATGATGACTTTACCTCAACCCACAAGCATAAACCAGTTGAAAATATCCCTGTATAAATTGCTGGTATCCATGGAAAACCAGTCATCCAGTCTCTAAGCATTTTCCACGTCCAAGATGATGGTAAGGGATGCTGGGAACCATTAATGTAACTTCCAAGAAGATACCATATTGCAGAAAACAAAACAACAACGCAAATCTACATTTAAAACTTTAAAAAAGGTAAATATTGCAAAAGGTTAAGTGGAAGGGTTTCGCATTGAAATACACATAAACACACATACAGGAAAGAAAGAAGTGACATTGCATGGACAAGTAACTAACTAACCTCATATCCAAGGAGGGGCAGAAACTTCTCCTTATTTATGCTTCTTGACAAATGTTCAGTTCTTAACATATGAATGCCAAAAGACACAGCACTTAAAAAGTTCAAAAGATCTCCAATCTGTATTCACAGCATTCAGGTAATGTTTATCAATAGTCCTTAGCAATATATAATATTATTATGATAGGTTCTAAATTAAAAAAGTGAAAAATAGAGAGGGTAAGAACTAGGAGCAAGCTACTGGAGTTATTAACTGGAATGTACAAAATTAGGAAAACAAAATTCATATCAGGTAAGCCAAATACTACCCCTGCCCTTCGGCTTCATCCACCTTAGTCAATCCACATGATGTGCACCACCTATACCACTCCCCAATCAATTCCCTTCATATCAAGGCTGTGTTCCACGATTCAAACACGCACTAAAAGAACTCTTACCCTCTAAGTATCCATGACCTTAGAGCCATTTTTTCTTGCACAACATTCAGGTACTCTATACTTCCATTCTTATTACCCAATATATCCCCTATTCCTACTCTCCTTTCTACTCACATGAAACAGAGAATAATGACTTAAAAGCTTTTTGTATCATAAACTTCACCGTAAAAGAGAATAAAAGATGAAGGAAAACATGAAAATGAAGATCACTCTTACACGTGGAGATGCACCACTCGATTCCAGCATTCCAACTCCTACAATCGACACCAGGGCTCCAAACCAGGTTCGGATTGGAACTGCTGCTCCAAGAAGGCCATCAAGCAACGGAACCACAATTACCTGTTATTTCACCCTCATTTTCATGAAGAACTTGTTTAAAATAGACTCATGAAGGAAAGGTCACTCACACAATAAATAAAATTCAACTATCTCACAGTGAACATAGATAAAAATGATGCACGACCAGCATCAGAGGTTTGTAGTCCAAGTGCCTGCATGAGATATCCCAGACTGACCCAGATACCCAATTCTATGCCAGAATTTCTGGTAAAAGAATCTCCCCATCCTCGCACTACAAATGGGATAAAAGGAATGGCAGAAAGAGCAAAGCGCACAAATGTGAAAGCTGCTGGATTCATAACTGCCTGAACCTCCTTGACAACTGGAATGTTACTTGCTAAAAATAAATTGACAAGGAAATAGTAAGATCACAAGACGTACAAAAGCACCTAGATCATTTAAAAAATTACATGTTTCTACACTCAAAATATCTATTAATAGCAATTTACCCCAAAGCAATAAATGTAATTGCAAATATACAGGTATGCATGATACATTATACACAGGACAAAATATAATTTGTTGAAAACTAATGCTTTACTTAGCAGTCCGAAGCCATGTTTTGGTCTGTTATAATAAATCTGTTAAAGAGAGACAAAAAAGGATACAAGAAATGCTGAAACCCTGAAATAAAAACTACACAGCAGAACTCATTTTATATAGGCTAATTGTAATAACTAGAAATAATTGTAGGATATGTAATAGGTTTATAAATCATATTCTAATAAATCTTATTCTAACAAATATATTATAATAAGATATCCCTATAATTACAAAGATCCTAATTAAAGAAGGAAACAAATCATAAAATAAAATATTAAATCCTATGAGACCATATGAGTACTCTAAAATTTTATAACACATGATCGTATATTTCCAATATTTCTAACAAAATCAAAAGTAAACAATGCAATTAGTTGCTTAGCTTGTAATTTTCCTGTTTTATTTGAAGTTTCAGCTGATACTTCCATAAATTTTCTTGTAGAGATTTATAGATAATGAATAGGCAATATATTGTTGAAACAGAGTTCAGTTATTATAAATAAAACAAAGCTTTCCAAAAATCATACAAAATACAGTCGCAAAAACATGTAAAGCAAGACACAGAAGATAGTGGATTTGACTGTTTGAAAGTTTAAAATAGAGAAAAGTTGTGGGTCTTCGGATTTTTCTTTAAAAAACAGTTTTTCTTGCTGCTGAATGGTAGAAATGAGCATATGATCCCACCCATCCCAACAAATCGAGTGCCATCCTGTAATTGAGATTGTTTCGGGACTCAGATAGTGTAAAACTGTATGATCTTAGTATCTAATAAGATCATGATTTTTTACAACCATGGACTGAGGTGCAAAGAGAGAAAGTGGTTCTATACTCCATATTTGGCCACTATTATGCTATGGCATCCACGACGATAAAATAGCCACAAAGTTTTCTGCTATTCATAAGTATGCCAAATCCTAATCAAGTAAAAAGATGGCACAAGGCAGAAAATATATGAAATATGGAAACCACACCTAAGTGATCATCTAATTTAATATATTTAAAATTAAAATAATGTCAGATACAATGATCTCCGGATATTTTCTAGATATAGTAACCCAATGCTTGTAGTTTGAAACATATAACACGCTCAAAACTCAAAAAGTGCTAAAATCATTAGACTCATTTAGTATTAATTCTCAAAGTCAGCTCAAAGAAAATCATCACTGGTCAAAGAAACATTTAAGTCTTTATTATACCATGCAAAAAATGATAGTTACAAAATGTCATGTATATGTAAGCTAAATTGGAAATGTGCATCTGAACTCGCCTGAACTTCGGCCTTTTTGCAAACTAAAACCATCAAAATGAGTATGCTAGAAAATGGGGGGTTTCCCAATAACGGGATGAGCTTGCTATCTTGGCCAGAGCGAATTGACCAAAACTATGCCACCTGCTTGACGAGAAATTGACCAAAAATGGGTGGGTTGGTGTATCAAAGGTGTAATGGCTACTAATTCCCCTCCCGCTGTTCTAGTGGCAACTCACCTCCTATTACAGACATAGTTAACAGGAGCGTGATAGCCATAGTGGTACACAATTCGGAACTTCTCAATATTATACAACAAAATTTCCTTAAAGCAAATCAAGTACACGATTCACAAGGATGTTGAGAAAATCCAATAACTACCAACATTCTTCAGAATACAACATTGAATAGAATAAACTACTTGTACTTAAAAGTTGAGGCTGCCTACCTTTCTGATTGGGGCTATGAAATTGTGGCTGCACAATTGTCAGTCACAACGTCAAGGTTTAAATAACTCTCAGCAGCCACAATTGAGGATGAAATGACCACATTTGCCAAAATATTGTGGACCAAGACAAAATCACAGTCTGTTGAGTGTTAGAATACCTATTTATCTATTTATTTATTTACTTATTTATTTATTTATTATATTTTTTATATTTTTTTAGTAACCATATTACTATTACGGAATATATACCAGCTCCACGGAGCGGGAGCCTGGCCAATCACTTCTCCCCTCCAACCACGTTTTTTCATCCACAAAACACAAACTTAGACATTTAAAAAACTGAACCAAATCGATTGTCATCTAACCTTAGAGCAACATGACATTTAAATATATGCAATAAAACGTTCAAGCTCATAACTGGTAACACACCCCAGTCTGCACGTAGCCATAAGCATACGCAAATAAAAGCATTAATCATTCAAAGATACAACATCTTCTTCAGCCACAATAAATTTCCTTAGTTAATTTTCGTCAACCTTTCCAAAAACAGAGAGGGATTCGGTACGAGAAGGAAACAAAGGAAGGTTACCGTAAATAAAAGTGGTGACATTCAGCATAATGATGTTTCTCACTTTCCTCGATGGGAACAGAATCTTCCGCCACAGACACCGGTTTCGGAATCCGAACACAGAGTTGCAACTTCGGGTTTGGCTCAAACGGTTCGGGTCTTTATCCGAACGGGTATTCTCATTCTCCGGCGTGGGATCCGAACTCGAGTCTAGAATAACGGGCTTGTTCGACCCGTGACATGGATTGGGTGTAACTGGCGAAGAAGAGTGGCGCGGGCTTTGGCCGTGCATAGAGCAAGAGGCGGAACGGTGCCGTTTGGCGCGGGAAGGGTAGAGAAATGAGGAATTGTGCGGAGAAGGGGTTCCAGAAGGGTCGACGTAGAAGGGCACGGTTCTCCAGTACGAGTGCAGAGCCATGGTTGGCTTTGGTGACGAAGAGGAGTGACAATAAAAATATGTACCTTCTAAGAGTGTCCTGAGATCGTTATGATGTCACCGTCAATCATTAATTTTCGCACCAAAAAGCATAATATTAGAAGTCAAATCGGAATTAGTCAAATTGAATTAGTTTATATATCAAATTTTTATATATTTTTTTCTCCAATTTTAAAAGTTAATGTTAGAGTTGTCTTATAATAGTTTTTCTCTCTTAAATTTATGTGAAAATTATAATTAGTTTTTTTTTTAATTTTAAATCAATTTAGTCTTATATTTTTATAAATGTGTGCATTTAATTATTTTAATTAAATTTTGTTAAATTTATTTGACATTTCAAATGTATTTTTCAACTAACATTAAAACAAAAATGTGTTTAATGGTGTAAACAACTCAAATGTTATCATAAAATATGTTGGAACGTCAAGAAGCTTAACAAAATTTGGTTAACAAAATTAATCCACACATTTCTAAAGTTTGAGGACTAAATTTGGTCAAAGTTTCAAAAATAAAGTAACTCTAATTTTCAAAGTGAAGGGACAAAAACATATTTAACTTTTTTTTTAGTTTTATGATATTAAATATTTTTCATGTGTTAAATTTTGTTTCATATTAGTATTTGAATCGAAATGTATCGAATGATATAAATAGGTTAAATATCACTATAAAATTCTATTAACACATCAAACAAACTTGATATAATCTATGATTTATAATTTATATATATATATATATATATATATATATATATATATATATATATAAAGATTGTTGAACTCGAAAGAAAATATACCAAAGTATAAACTTGTGTGTGTATATTTATTAAAAGGAAAGATTGACTTTTAAAGTCATACATTGTTGAACTCATAAGTAAACGTACCAAGGTAAGTATCGTGTATATTTATTAAAACAATAAGCAAAAATTGAAAAACAATAAGCAAAAAATAAATAAAAATAAGTAATGATGAATGGAGAAAGAACAAAATTGCAATATAGAAATATGACAATTTCACGCACAATGTGTGTATGCGTGTGCGTGTGTGCATGCATCAATGTGTCCATACATGTGCGCGTGCATGTTTGCATGTGCATGTGTATGTGTTAGTTATTAGAAAAAAAATATTTAAAAGAACCTTATAAGTGAAAAAGAAGATGAAAAAAAATGAAGGATAGGTAGGAGATGAGAGAATGGCAGAGAGAAAGAAAGGGAATTTTGAGAATGCAATTATAAAAAATTTCAACATTCTAAAAACACTTAGAGATCTAATTTTGGTTTGAGTCTAATCAATATGGTAATAGAGGAGTGAGGTTAAAATCTTTTTATGTTAAATATAATAAACTTAGGTGTGCTTTATCAACCTTTTAATTTATCTTGCACTATGTATTGTTTTACCTTTCTTTATATACTTTTATTTAAACTTTTTTTAATTACGGTCTTCTTTGTCGATTTATATTTGTATTATTTAATTTATCTTCAGTTACCTACTAGTCTTTTTTATTTATTTATAATTATATCATTCAATGTATCTTAGTTACTCACAAGTTATGTTTATTAATTTATTACAATTTATGCACCAATTTTTTTTATTAAATTTATAATTATGTTTTCTCCTTTATCTCCGAATGTGCATTGATATTCTGTTATTGTTAATTTATATTTTCGTTATTTTATTTGTTAATGATATACTAAACTATATCTAATCATTTATTTAAAAGTTCTTGTTTTGATTCTTATTGAATTTTTTTATTATTTTAAACATAATTATTTTATAATTCATAGAAATACATACAAAGTAATAGAAAAATAAATCAAAATTAAATGTGTTTATTTAGTGAACTTTTATAAAATAAAGTTACCTATATGCTCTATTATCACTTTTATTACTTTTTGTATTTATTTGGATTGTGTGTATAGATTATTGATCAAGACAAATTCGACATATTTTAATAGTTGTCACATTATATGATCCTTGAAAATGTCAAAGAATATATTAGTTGAGAAATTGAGACCAAGATAATATATAAGTGTATGCCTTTACAAATTTTGTTTTTTTAAACCATTATTTCATAACATGGAGTCAAAGTTTGGCAATGGAAACTTGTGGTGTTGTCCATCCTATCACATGTAAAATCAATATGAGGCAAAATTTATTCCCAAGTAAGTTTGAGAATGACATATAATAGAAAATAGAAGTTTACTTCCAAACTTTTCTCGTAATATCTTCCAAAAGTGACTTAAAAACTTTGAATCTATATTAGATACTACACTTTTAGGAAGTCATGAAATCTTACCTTAAAGAAGAGATTCACAATGTAGCATGCATATATCAACCTTGTGTCACAAAATGAAATGGGTTAATTGATCTTGGAAACTCGTATATAAAATCCATTGAAATACTCATCCAAGGTAGGTTAAGGATAGGAAGACAGGTGTAAAGTCCATTGTATTGAACTTTAGACTAATTATTTTTTTAATATAATGCACTATCCACAAAAGAAATTGAACTTGTTTCTCATACATAATCAAAAGAAGTGTGCATATAATACTTCAATGATATTCTAAGCCTAAAAATTTTCATCAAGCTTCCCTCATGTGTTTCTCTTAAGATCCTTGAGGTATTATATGTGAATATGTCACATGTTTTTATTTTACATGTGAACCTCTTAAATTTCGAAAGGAAAAGGCAAACTTAGTAAGAGATGTGAAATTGGGATGGGTATAATGATTAATTCCCCTATGTAATCAAACACAAGCAAGGAAAGACCAATATTGTTGCACATGCCCTTTCAAATAGATACATACAATGTATGGCTTTTCAAGGACAAAAGATAATATTGTCAATCTTGCAAAGTTATAACAAGATCATAGAGTTCTTTATCATAAATGAAGTAGTTTATGTGATTACCCTTGAGTTTTTCATTCAAGTAAGATGTTAGATGCCTTTTCTAAAGTAAAATGATCCTAACTCTTAGATTAGAAACATCATAATAAATTTCAAATGATTTAGAAAATTTAAGAAATTATATATAGGTGAGGCATTGATATGTTCTTTGAGCTTTGAAACATTTTTTTCTTGATCTTTCTCCAATTAAACAACACGTCTTTTTTTACTATCTTATTCAATGGTGCAACATTTTTTTACTAAAATTTTTAATAAAATACTCTATAAAAATTAATCAACCTATGAAAAGTTCTAATTATTACCAATATTTTTAAGTTGGTCAATTTTTAATTGCTTTCACATCAACCCTCTTAAAGCTCTCTACAAATCCTAAGAAGTCTATATGATCCATTCCAAAGATGCATTTTTTTTTCTATTTTCCTACAATGCTGACATTCTAGACGTCTTAAACACGTGTTTAATATGATTGACATGTTCATCCATGGTCAAACTACAAATCAAAATATCATCAAAGCAAAAACTACAAATTTCTCTATGCACAAATGAAACACATGGTGATGCATTATGATGAAAACCCATTTTAGAGTTTAGCCTTATATGGTGTTTTAATGATTAAGAAAGCTCCATAAAGACTCCCACTGGACATTAAGATAAAAAATTTATCAAGTTGCGAATGTGCACTTCAAGGAGCTTTAGAGAAGAATAAAGAATCACTTATTGGAAATTAAAAATAAGAACACAAATGGAAACATAGTATGCGCACATAATGGATATAAAAACAACAAAAGAGAAGAAATATGGTAAAAGATGGAAGGAAAGAAGAGGGGAGGGGGCTCAATAGTGATGACACACCACTTGAGGGGGCACAACACGCACCATACTCAAGATTAGTGGTGTATGTCACCACTTGAGAGCAATTCTCAAAATAAGACAGGGAAAATGACACTCCTAAGATAGCACTCTCACAAATGGTCAAATATAGATTGTATAAAGGGCCTTTTTTCAAAACAACAAAGTTCAAGATAAAGGTGTAATAACATAAAAACTTAAGCTTTTGGAAACTAGTCTAAAAGGAGGTGTCTTGAAATGGAGACAACCCTAACTTGGTCTCCAAAACTTCCAAATGCGTGGCCTTGACCTCCTCTTTTAGAAATTCAACCTTGCTCTCCTCCTCTTATTTAGTATAAGCTTAACCTACAAAACAAACAAGCAAATGAGTCAACATGTCAACTTCAGTCAAATCAACTATGGTCAACAAGTCAACCAAAGTCAACTTAGGAAAAGTCAACATAAAGTAATAAAAAACAAGGTCAAAGAAGAAGGATTAAAGGCCTCCCTTCTAGTCATGCTTCTTGTAACTCTTCGTGGAAGGTCCTCTGATGAGTTCAAATTTTTACCCTCATTTAATGTTTAAATTTGGGGATTTAATAGAATTTTTGTACTTAAGGATTGATTTAATTAGGATTTATGATTATTGGATTTATTGAGTATGTAAGGTAAAAATGGCGTAAAAATTGATTTTAGTTGCATAAAATATTATTGGATATTCTAACGTTTGTTAATGCAGCTGAAGTTTAATTTGGGTCATTAAAAGTGTGGATTTGAAATATTCAAAGTTACAAAATAAGTCCAAAATCAGGAAATTCTGGAAAAGAATAATTCAAGAGCTAAATGCACCCCCAGTTTTATTTTACACACTCCTCTTGCAAGTCGACCACAAAAACTTGTTCTGCACCACCAAATTTTACTAAGTTGCTCTTTGCACTTAAACTCCACTCACCAAATTGACAATCAGAGCTTGCCATGTCACCATCTTCCAAAAGGAAACCCTAACCCTAATTTTTTTTTCTCCTCTCCCACCATCACCATGCCGGCAGCTGCCGCAAACTCTCCGGCCACCACAGTTCCATCATCCTTTACTGCATCATCCTTGACGCCGGAAAAACGCAGCCATTGCAACCAACACCTTCGCATCACACAGCAGCAGCCAAAGCGGACCTCCATGGCAACACCATCTTCATCTTCATCAACACACCACCTGCAACACACAAGTCGCCATCCACCATGACCACCATCAACATCAGAAGACGCGAGCCAGATCGAAGCAGCAGCAAAATCTGCAGCACCTATTGCCATGGTTTTCGCCCTGCACTCTCGGAGAAAATTCAACACCACCACGCAAACACAACAGCAGATCAGAAACACGATCCCCTTCGCTGCAGATCGAGCTAGAAAACGCGTAACTTGCACCTACTATAGCAGCAGCTGAACCATCGAACCAGACCATCCTTCACGCATCATTCTCCACCACTGCAAACGAACCAGAACCTCAACTACGATGCACTCATGAACGTCCCTACACCCGTTCGAGCCTCCATGCACCACAACACAACAACGTTCACTCACCTCGCTGGAGAAGAAAACGTGAAGCTTCTAGTAGGTCGCGTCCCATGGCAGCCACCACGACGCAGCAACACCTCAATCACACCTGTACCATTTGAGTCATGGCCATCCACCATCTACGCAGCCGAAAAACACAGTAGTCGTCACAAAAACACCATTGTAGCCTCACTCATTCCTTCATTTGCAGAAATCCTAATTCTGGAGAGAGAAAGTGCACTTGCCACGTGTCAGTTTCTCATAGGGCAGTCAAACTAATCAATAGGTCAACTGATCAAAGCAGCAGTCAATTCTGGTCAAATTCTAGTCAATTTTGTAAAAATGGTTAAACAAGAGGGGCAGAATTGGAAATTAGACAGAAATTAAGTTGCTAATTAATTAAATAAAGATAAAAGATTTTAGCAACCGACTGATAAAGTCCAAGTCTAATTAAAGTCTATATAAAGAGGCCTAAGGGAGCAGAAGAGGAACACTTAGCAACTCTCTAGTTTTGGCAAATACCGTCATCCACCAAATCTCTCATTCTTCCTTTTCTTTTATTTTCTTTCCTTCATCATATTATCATGTATTCTATCAAAGCCATGGAGGGCTAAGCTTTTAGGGTTGATTCCACTGTAATTTCTTAATTGGATTCTGAGGTTAAATGAATTAATTTATTTGTTCCTTTGATTATTGTTGTGGTTTTTGTTTATCTATGTCCTTTGCTTCTTAATTGAATAGAAAATAATGATTTTAAATCTACATGCATGCTAATCATATGAGTTAAAAGGTTTGTAAATTCAATTGAGACTTTACTTTGATTTTATTTAGAAACTTTCATTTGATTAAATAAGTTTTTGCCAATAATTGAGACTATTTTGATTAAAGGTAATCACTTTATCTAAAATTAGTCAAGACTTTACTTTGATTAATTAAGTTTTCTATTTGGTGAGGATACAAAGGAATAGACATGATTAGGCATACTAAAATTTAATTGAGACTGTACTTTGGTTGAATTTACTATTGATAATCTAAAAATTCTCATTTTTAATTGAGACTGTACTTTGATTAAAAGTGAGAATGCCAACAAATTAATTAAGACTTTACATTGATTGATTTGTAAATCAACAACAATAATTAATTTAACAATTATCTCTATATAACCGATGAAGAATCCTATTTAGAAAAATTAGTGGAATTGACCTATTTACTATTATTGTGTTTACAATCTTTTATTTGCGTGTCATTTATTCTTTGCATATCAAAACCCCATATTTTTATAGATACTAGTTTTAAATTGCATTTTTATAAGGATCAAATATTTAAGATCAATTATGTATTCGTTGTGAGACGACTCAGGGTTATCTTAACCCTAACTAGTTTGTTCACTACTAACTTGGCAATATTGAAGTTGCTAAAGTTAAGTAGTGGTAATTTGATCGCCTAACGACAGCGTTATCTCCATTGATTTATAGTGAGTCATGGACTCATCATATTAGCCTCGTGAGTGTGCTTAAAGCACAAGTTAGGCCAAATGGCATGATCAACAAATGAACACATTGTATGCACACTCTTAACACAATTAATCATATTGTTTTTACCACTTCTATAGTGTTAAATGTGAATTCTTAACCAATTTGAAAAATGATTCTTTAAAAAGAGATTAGTTAGAAACAACCTTAATTGTATATATTTTCACAAATATTGATTAATTTTCTTTGTGTAGGTGCGATAAAGGCATAATTAGGTAAAAATATTTCAAAACATGAAGAGTCCTATTAGTGAATCACAATTTGATCAACCAATCATGAAAAGTTGTAATGAACATAATTAAACACCATTTTACATAGTGCATACAACTTCACCTAAAGGAATCACTCCTTAGAGAAATAATCAATTTAATGACCAATCTTTATGTTTAAAGCCACCTTCTTAAACTCTTCCATGAACACTCACAAAAACTCCCCATTTTCCTCTTGGTCGTTCACGAATGTGATGGAAGTTAGGTGATGAGGTTAACTTGTGATGATGATAATGTCGTTGTTGTCACGATCAAATTAATACTACTAAATTATAGCAACTTTAGTATTGTTAAGATAGTAGCCAACAAAATAGAAAGGGTAAATTCAACCCTAAGTCGTCTCCCAACGAACACAAAATTGATCCCTAACAAATTAGTTCTTATAAAATTTGTACACTAAAAGTGTTAGTCAAATACAATAAAAATAAGAAGATAAAAATAAACAAAATAAATAAAAGATTAGATAACAAAATTAAAATAAAGAAATAAATAAAATTAGAAAATAATAAAAAGAGATAAAAATAATAACAAAGAAAATAGGTTGATTTCGTTGCCTTTTCAAAATAGGCTTCATCAATTGTTATATAAAGATTATTGTTCAATTAAGTATTATCTTAGATTTTAAAATTAATCAATGTAAATTCTCAATTAATTTGGTGACATTCTCACTATTACTCAAAGTATATTCTTAATTAAAAACAATAACTTTTTAGGTTAATCACAGTAAATTTAACCAAAGTACATTCTCAATTAAATATTACTATACATAATCATGTCTATTCTCTTATCACTTTTATCAAGTAAAAAGTTAATTAACCAAAGTACATTCTTGATTAATTATTACTAAATTTTTTACATTTAATCAAAGTAAATTCTTAATTATTGGAAAAAATTCATTCAATCACATGAAAGTTTCTAAATTTAATCAAAGCATATTCTCAATTAAAATTAAAATTAAAAACCCTTGGACTCATATGATTGATATGCTATGTAGATTTAACACCATGATAACTTACTACAATGTAAAAATTATTACTTTTACTTGATTAAGAAGCAAAGACATCGAAAAAATAAATTACAATAAGAATCACAAGAACAAACAAACTTATTCACCTAACCTCAGAATCCAATTAAGAAATTATAGCAAAATCAACCCTAGAGGCTTCATTGAATGCAGAAATAACATAAAAAATAGAAGAGAGGGTGGAGAACATGAAAGATGAGAGAGTGGATGAAATTAGGTCCCTCTAAAGGGTTCCTAAGCTCCACTAATGTGTTCTCCTAAGTCTTTTTATATAGAAATTGGATTGGGTTTTGTTTTGCACTTTTATATTGTCATAATCTTCTTTCTAATAATGTAATCCCCTATAATTATCTTCTAAATTATTCAATATCTCGAAGATATATTTGATTGTTGTGGAGATCTAAAAATATTTAAAAATATTTTGCCAGATTTAAAAAGATTTGGTAAATATTATCTTTTGATATTTACTAATGTAATTAAATAAGATGATTATTTAAAAATATCAAATAAAATATCTAAAGATATATTTGTCCCAAATTGTATTTTATCATAAATATTTTTGAATTATCAAAGTTCTTTTTGTGGAAAAAAAAATATAGAAAATCGAAAGGTCCATTTTTTGTTGTTTGTTTCCTCTTCTTGGCTTAGCCAAATTTTTTCACTTTTTCATGCTTTTCTTGCCTTCTTCATGTCTTGCTTGGCTTGGATTTTTGTGATTTTAATTATTTTGTATCATTAACTTTATCTTTAAAGTGTCATGAAGCTTTAACCGGTTTATTTCTACATCTTCATAAGCTTAAGTTAGTTGCAACTGCTCTAGCACACCTTAAAATATTCAAAGAACATTTATACATCTAAAAGGCTATTTTTAACATGTTTTTTATATTTCATGCTGAATAAACCCAATTATAAAAGATCCTAATTAAAACAAAATTTTAAAGCATCCAAGATTAAATAAATAAAGGCATAAATATGCATTCATCAGAGCGTCAAAGTTTGTTATCAATATGTTAAAACAATTTATGGAGTACTTAGGTGGTTGTGTGAACTAATTCAATGTTTCCCCTTTGAGCTAAAAGACTCAATAAGAGATACTATAATCGTTAGTGTAAAGGCTAACTTCTGGTGTGCACATTAATGTGTTCATCCCAATTAATACTTTTGTCGTAAATTTCAATGGTGAGACTCTTCAAGTTTGGTGGGAGGACATTTTCTATATTATATACATATTTCTCTCTTATGAATAAAATTGTGATAAAACTATCAACATTTAAAGTAGACAATACCTTAAATATGAAAATTTACTTTAACGAATTTAAAATTTAAACTAATGGAAAACTATAATTGATATAAAGACATGTCAATTTATATATATATATATATATATATATATATATATATATATATATATAT
>Ga0214544_1003741_pt1 | contig 31054 bp, 26 predicted proteins | sample CNSS3metaG_FD_160074 | JGI IMG/M metagenome (GOLD analysis project Ga0214544, IMG submission 160074) | Root nodule microbial communities from cowpea collected in UCLA plant growth center, Los Angeles, California, USA - CNSS3 | ecosystem: Host-associated > Plants > Roots > Nodule | place: USA...
ATTTTATGTTTTCTTCTTCCTTTAATTGTTCTTGGTTTTCTATGGTTTATGTGCTTTCCATTTCCTTTTCATTTTGAATCAATCCATCATCTTCTTCTCTTGAGCTTTGTGAAAGGAACCTTCACATTTAGATAGCTTGCTATCTTAATGTCTAGTGGAGATTTCACTTAGCTTGCTTAATCAACTCACACCATATTCAATAATCTTAAAAAGAAACAAGATAATCCTTCATCAATATGAGACTTGAGCGTTTGGTACTGGAATTTGGGTTTCTATTCTCTGTTCTTGTGGTTGGGTGTGAAAATGATAATGGAGGAATTTGGTGTTTATGCGTATTCGCGCAGGCGAAGGGGATGATGCCCGTCGTTGGTGACCGTATGGGATGGGCTGTTTTGGGTGAATGGAATGGAGAATACCGAGAACAGAAATGGCAGCTACGTGTGGGTTGCAGATAAGTGAACGAGGAAGAAGATGTGGATGTAGCGTTGCATCGGTGGCTGGAGGATGATGAATAGAGGTTATCTGGTTTTGATTATTTTTGTGAAGGTTGGAGATTAATGGAAGAATGAGAGATATAGAACGTGTTGTGGTTGGATGGAGAAATCGAAGTCGTGGATAGTGGCGTGTATCAGTTCGGTGGTGATGAGTGAATGGTGTTGCGTTGGAATAATGGAGTGGAGTGAAAATGAAAAGATGATGAATTATGGTGGTGTAGTTGGAAGAAGGTGGGGGAATATGAATGTAGGCATGGCGAGCGTGTGAATCTCTTTTTTATGCAGGCGTGAGATGAAGATGAAGGTTGGTGAAAACGAAAATAGATAGTGTGATATTGATGATAGTGGCTACGATTGGGTTCTCTCCTTTTTCTTTATTCGGGTGCAAGACCAAAGTACAGGGAGTATGAGTGCATAGGGATGAAGGTGACAACGACTCACACATAATCATAAACCAACAACCAACATAGAAAATGTAGCACAATACATCGTCATATCCATTAAAGCCTTTAAGAGTCAGATGATTTTATGTTCATAAGAGCTTTCAACAAGTATCGCTGCTTACCTCTTGTAGATCTCTTCTATGCTTGTTGTAGTTACTTCTCAGTGTTACTCCTCTAACCGGTTTCAGTGCATTTTTTTTTTGCAATCTCCTTTCTCCCTTTTTGCTTTGTTGCTCTGGCCGCCCTGCTATCTATTTCTCTACTATATGAACTGTATTTTGAAATTGTGTATTCCCTCCTCCGAGTGTTCTCCCTTTCAATGGCTCTGCCTCCAACCACCCTATACCTCTGCTGCTACGAGTGTCATGGCCGCCACAGTAATACACATAAATATCCGATATTTCTATTTTTGTGCTAAGACATGGAGTTGGGATAAAATATGAAGATTTGAACGTTTCCCTTGCATGGAGAGGGAACTGTCAGCAGAGCACTTACGTTGTCTTGCAATTTCCCCCTTTTTCCAAGACCCCCAAATGCTTTTTGTTGCACGAACAGGGAAAGGACCACTGGCCAAATCAATTGGCTCTCATTTCATTTTTTTTTAATTTTCTTATATACAATTTTATATGTTTTTTTTCAAGAGAATAAAATAAGATGACGCAAAAAATAAAATAAAATAAAATAAAAAAAGATAAAATACAAAAGGATAAGATAAAATAAAGTAAAAAATAAAATAAAATAAAAATAAAACAAGTTAAATAAATAAAATAAAATAAAGCAAGATAATATTAAAGAAAAAATAAGATAAAAAGTAAAAAAGAAATATATGTTTATACTCACTTAAATATTCACTTTTTTGTATTTTTTTTTAATTATTTTAAATTAAAATTTTTATTTCATACCCGAACGAAATTTGGTGTTGACTGTATATTGATGAGGTATTTCAACAAACTCATCTTCGCAAGGGATCTGGCAAATTTGTTAATAAAAGATTTCAGAGGACACATGTAAGCAAACACTTTCATTTTTTCCCGTAAAAGTTTAATTTTTACCATATTTAACTGGTGCTTTCTTATTTACTTAACAGGAACAATTTGAAAATAGACATTCATAGGTCATATTTGAGCAAGGCTTAAGTGTTGGTCCATCAAAAGATAATAACAATGATGATCTTGCAGCAGATGAAACGATTAGGAGTAAGTGTTGGGTTGAGGTTGTCGATGGAAAGAATAAAGGAAGACTATATATATGGGACAAGACAACTTTCTACAAAACACAGGTGGAAGCGATAGCTTGAAGCACCAACCATCTTCTTCCACTTCCATTGCTGAGGACGTTACGTACCTCTAATAACGATTAGATAGCTTGTGATCAGGCTTATGAGGAATTGAAGACCAATTTCAATCCATACACAATCTAGTCTTGACATTATTGCCTCCTGACCACCATACCCGTTAATAGGCTTAGTCTAAGCTAACACCATCCCAACAGTAGTCTACACCAGTCCAGTTTGCACCAATTTAGCCCAACCCAATCTAGTCCAACCTAGTACGAGAGCCACAACACCCTAAGGAATAACACACTGATTTTGATGATTATGTAGATTATTCAGACTTTGTATGACATTTATTGAGGAAAAGTTTTGTTTGGATATTGATATTGAGGATTATGTTTGATTAAGTAGATTTAGTTTGGTATTGTTTGACTTTCTGTTTACATACATTATTGTACATTATGTTTAATTAATATTGTGATATTTTTACATTTAATGTGATATAAGCTTGGATATGTCCATTACTTAATATTAGCATTTTGTCTCCGTAATTGGAAGCTCTGTTTATGGTTTATAATGCTTATACAAGTCTATTTTGTATTGTTTTGTGTGTGGTTTAGGGTTAGGTATTCTATTATATATTTACCGACAGACTTATCGACGACTAAATTAGTCGATAAAGATTGTTTTCAAAATATTGACGAGTAAGGATGCAATTTTTCGATGGATGTATCCATCAGTAATTATCGACAGACGTCTTATCCATTAATAATTTGCTATATATATATAACATTGTTATTCGTCCGGACGGAATTGGTTGTTGACAATTGCCCCTTTTTTCTTAGATCTTACTAGATGATACGAAAAATTAGTCATTTTCATATCATCAGAGTAAAATATAAGAAAAGACAGAAACACTAATTTTATCCGGGCTCTAAAAAGAAATCACATCAATGCAAACATTAAGAAAATTAATGACCATTCCATCGGAGATGGCCTTTATATAAACATACCAAATCAATGACCATTCCATCAGAGAGGACCTTGATATGAAAGATCGATGACCATTGCTTTGCAAAGGGCCTCGATATGAAAGCACATGAAAATCAATGACCATTCCATCGAAAAGGATCTTGATATAGATATATGAAATCAATGACCATTCCATCGAAGAAGGCCTTGATATGAAAGATCGATGACCATTGCTTTGTAGAGGGCCTCGATATGAAAACATATGAAAATCAATGACCATTCTATCGAAAAAGGTCTTGATATGAAAGATCGATGACCATTGCTTTGCAGAGGGCCTCGATATGAAAGCACAAGAAAATGAATGAACATTCCATCGAAGAGGGTCTTTATATAAAAATATGAAATCAATGACCATTCCATCAGAGAAGGCCTTGATATGAAAGATCGATAACCATTGCTTTGCAGAGGGCCTCAATATGAAAGCATATGAAAATAATGACCATTTTATCGAAGAGGGTCTTGATATGAAAGATCGATGACCATTGCTTTGTAGAGAGCCTCGATATGAAAGCACATGAAAATCAATGATCATTCCATCGAAGAGGATCTTGATATAAACATAAAGAGATCAATCACCATTCCACCGAAGAGGGTCTTGATATACCTAAAATTGATGACCATTGCTTCGCAGAGGGTCTCAATATAAACATAAGGAGATCAATGACCATTTCATCGAAGAGGGTCGTTGATATAAACAAAAGGAAATCGAAGACCATTCCATCGAAAAGGGTCTTGATATACCAAAAGTCGATGACCATTGCCTCACAGAGGGTCTCGATATAAAAATAAGGAGATCAATGACCATTCCATCGGAGAAGGTCGTTGATATAAACAAAAGGAAATCGAAGACCATTCCATCGAAGAGGGTCTTGATATACCTAAACTCGATGACCATTGCTTCGCAGAGGGTTTCAATATAAACATAAGGAGATCAATGATATCTTAATTGCACGTATAATATGAAAAACGAATTTGCTTGTTTTTTTTTCTTTCTATGAAATGCATGTGTACATGAATGCATGTTATGCAAGAATCACATAAGACTTTTGTCTTTTCATAATTATTTTTCTCTTTTTTTTTTCAGAGTTGAAGGTGTCAAAACCTTAATATGCTTGAATGTATGAATTTATGATGCAAAGTGTAAGACCCGAGAAATTTAAATAGTTAAATAAATAATTATTTAATAAATGTGGGTAGTAGAAGCCTTTATGGCATTTAATGTTAATTGTTGTGACGTGGATAAGTACTAGTTCAAGTGGTTGAAAGTACTTGGTTATGTGAGAGGACTTGGGTTCAAGGCCTATGTATGTCATTTATGTGTTGTTTGATTTATTATTAATTTTAAAAATATGCATGATTATGTTGAGTGATAACATAATTATAGAATTATAGGAATTATCACGAAACAATGATTGGTTGAATTGGTTGTGCTTTGACTTTGTGATTCCATGGTTACGTATTCAAACCTTGCTGAGAATGAAATTGGCCTATGAAAGGTAATTATAGACATTAAAAGGCCATTTTTTGTTTTTTTGCCATTTACCATAATTAGGGATCATATAAAAGGGGAAATTAAGGTAATTATGAGGGTTTTGAAGTTTGAAAACCTAGAGTGAAAAGAGAGCACGAATTCTGAGAGAAAAGAGAGTCAGAGGGAATCAAGAGAGTGAAGTTAGGAGAGCACTAAGGGAATCCAAATTGGGGCAAGAAGAACCATCAACCTTCTCTTCGTTTAAGCAGGGAAAACCAGTTAAGGGGAGCTATTTTCGTGTTTATGACCATATGTAGGATTAAGAAGCCTGCTCTTTTGATTTTGTGCTTTCATGTCCTAAATGTTTCGTGCTATATGTGATGGGATTGGAGTTCTGTTGTTTTGACGTTGGTTGAGAAGCCTTTTTATGCTTTGGCATGAGTATAATAGGGGTTTTGTGGTGTATGATTGTTTATGAGTTAACTTCCGATTTTGGGTAGTCAATTTGGGTTTAAATCATGTTCATAAAACTTGTGCACTATTGTGGATTGTTTGTTAGTAATTGAGATGTGGTTTGACATTGTTTCTGTGATTGTGCGTGTGTATACAGGGACAACCTCTGCTAATCTCGCTCAAGCGAGCCAGGCTCACCTAGGCTAAAGTTGCAGAGTCTTGACCCTGATTCTACTCGAGCCACTCGCTCAAGCGGAGGCCTAGGTTTTTGGGTGACATGTTATCTCGCTCAGGTGAGTGCATATCGCCTAAGCGAGAAATTGAGGGTTGTGAGACTTGGGTTTGGGCATCTCGCTCAGGCGAGAGGTTCTCACTTAAGCTAGAACTCATACGTGACCTTGTGTTCTTTCTTAACTCACCACCTAGGCGAGAGTTTTGGTTTTAGGTGAAGGGTGATCTTGCCCAGACGAGAAGAGCTCGCCTAAGCGAGATTTCGCAGTGAGCCACTAGAGCACGCTCGCTCAGGCGAGAAAGTTTAGCTTAAACGAGATAGGCCTAGTTACTCATGCTAAGGTTTCTAGCCCAAGCGAAGGTAGTGTAGTTTGTGTGAGTTGTTTGCATGCCTTAAGGCAGACGTGGATCAGGAGATGTTGTGCCATGAGCGGGTAGGTTCATGGATGGTGGTTAACATGTGATGGTATGAGCGGGGAGGTTCATACTCAGTTACTCTCATGTCGAGATACGAGTGAGGTAGGTTCGTATGTTCCGTGCTCACATTTGAGAGATGTTGCGTGCGGGGAGATACGTAGTTGGTGGATTACATGTGTTGGACTACGGGCGGGTAGGTCCGTAGAGTAGGACTACGAGTGGGGAGGTTCGTAGAGGCAGGAGCACGAGCGGGCAGGTTCGTGTGAGCATCATAAATCCTGAGTCCATGGTTAACCAATTTATGTGATGTGAAGGTTGGAAAGCCTTGGAGTATTAAGAACTTGACCAATGTCTAAATTTAATAATATATAACTAGGAGTAATTATATTATCGAACTAAAGTGTTTTCTTTCTATTAATAAGCTCACCCTTTCTGTTTGTGCTTGGCGATGATTGTGTAATTCTTTACACGAGAGAGTTGATGATACAAGTGATGTTGTTGATGTTTGAGACGGAGAGTGGGGCTAGCTTGGGATGGAGCTAGGAATTTTATTATGATTTTATTATCTTATCAAAAGTTTGGAAATTGTAATAAGACTGTTATTTAGCTTTAATTAATTGTTTACACACTAAACGATGTTTTAAATTTTCCCGTAGTTAGGAATAATGAAACTATGAGGTTATTTTATAAATTATGTATTCATTTATTTTAATTAAGTAATTTCCAGTAGGGATGTTACACAAAGCTTCCATAGAAATCCTATATATTTTCATTTTTTTTCTTTGTCTTTTTAGAATTCTTATTATTTTTAAGCTACAAAAAATGAGTTTTTGGACAATATGAAACCAGACTAAGGGGCCAATATGAAACTGGGCTTGGGCCAAACAAAATGGGCTTGAGGGCAAGACTAAACTAGGTTTGGGCTAGACAAAACTGGGCTTGGGGCCCAAACTAAACTAGGCTTGGACTAGACTAAACTAGGCTTGAGGGCCAGACAAAACTGGGCTTGGGCCAGACAAAACTAGGCTTGGGCTAAACAAAACTAGGCTTGGGGGCCAAACAAAATTGGGCTTGGGCCAGACAAAACTGGGCTTTGGGGGCCAAAATAAACTAGGCTTGGGCCAGACTAAACTGGACTTGAGAGCTAGACAAAATTGGGCTTGGGCCAGACAAAACTAGGCTTGGGCTAAACAAAACTGGGCTTGGGCCAGACTAAACTGGGTTTGGGCCAGATAAAACTGGGCTTAAGGACCAAACAAAACTGGGCTTAGGCCAGACTAAACTGGGTTTTGTGGCCAGTGTGGAAATTGAGCTTGGTGGCCAGTGTGGAAACTGGCTCGGTGGCTAGAGAAAACTGGGCTTAAGGGCTAGACTAAACTGGGCTTGGCCCAAACTAAAAAAGGCTTAGGCCAGACTAAACTAGGCTTGGGCCAAACTAAACTAGGCTTGAGGGCCAGACAAAACTGGGCTTGGGCCAGACTAAACTAGGGTTGGGCCAAACAAAACTAGGCTTGAGGGCCAAACAAAACTGGGCTTAGGCCAGACTAAACTGGGCTTTGTGGCCAGTGTGGAAACTAGGCTTGGTGGTCAGAGAAAACTGGGCTTGGGGTTATAGGTCATTCATATGAATGAAGAGGACCATCAATTTGAAAAAATATCACAAGTAACCTTTGTAATATTAATTTCTTATTTCTAGAAAAACATTTGATTGAAGAAGCATGTTGCATAATTATGCTGACTCATGTTGTGATGATATGTTGACACATGTTTATGATGATATGACATGCAAACTGTAGAATGCACATTTATTATTTCAAACACAAACGTAAGGATATGAACCGTGATATGCATGAATGCATGATGAAAACCTTGTAATACTTTGTCCTTCTGACTTCTTTTTTTTTTTGCACGTTTGAGTCAATTGTTCTATTTGCAATCATCAAACTCATTGTTATTTTCAATATTTCCTGAAAGTGAGGAATGTCACACACCTTGAGGTCTAATGTTTAAAAATGAATATACTTTTGACTTTCTCTTTCACAACATCAGTGCATGCGTGCTTGAATTTACAAGTGAGTGAAAGGCCAAAAATTTTTGGAAAGTGTTTGAAGGAGATTGGGATAGACATGTGGGCACATCATTCCTCACACACTCCTAAAAGGAGATGTAATTTGTGAATGTCAGTGTAAAAATACATAGAAGACCCAAAAGCTGCCCCAATTATGGTGTTTGGGAAAAAGGTATGGGGAAATGGATCTATGAATGTCAAGGTGGAAAAAATTCATGTGAGATCCACAAAGTTGCTCCAGTTTTAGGATATGGGTTTTGTTTTGAATAAGTAATGGATATGAAAAACATTGGCTAAGAGAATTGCCCTAGTTGGTTTGATTTTCTTTCACTTGCTTTGGTCAGTTAGTAGGGAGTTCCCCTTTTCTTGAGACACCATTTTCATTTTTCATTTTTCTTCTTTTACAACCGCATTATTAGCCATGTGTCTTTATTGCAAAATTAAGCTTATAAAAATCAGAACAATCAATATTCAATCTGTGTGGACTTTTAATTGGCTTGTAACGTGGCTATGGGCTAAAAGGCTTTGAAAGAAAGAATATAAAGGCCCAAATAATTTTTTTTTGCAAGTTTTAATTAAACAAGAACTACCATCTAGGTATTGCATAAGCTATTTCTCAAGACTTTTTGAACACTTTACTTTTTTCATATTTTATTTCAATTGCTTTTCATTTGCAATCACTTTGTGATTGTTTTTATTTTGGTTTACTTTCATTCAATTTTTTGCATTTGATTACTGAGTGGTTTTTTGTGCGTTTCAAGCTAACTTGTAGTTGACTTCTAGTATGATGATAACCCTTGTTTAGGAACAATTTAAAAGAAAAATTTTTTTAGACTCAATAGGGTAACAAAGGATATTTTACTTTTTTGGATGAAGAAAAATGGCCACACATCATTTCAAATTTTGATTGCTTTATTTTCAAAAGATTAACTTTAAGATAAAAGCTCAATGACCTTAACAAGATTCACTTTTCTTTTCCTTTCTTTATTTTGGTTTTGTTTTATTTTTCTCCTAGATTGCCCTCTTGGGTTTTCAATCTATTTCTCTTTTGAAAATTGTCTCGATGGATTTAGGGATCATCCAACTAGTGCTAGCAAAGATAAACATTGGCAAATCTGCCCCAGTGTGAAAAATCATGTTTATTATACGAGTATAACCAAGGGTGTTTAGGGCAAACCCTTTTATTTTGGAAGGGTGAAGGATTGAAGCTTCCAAGCCATGCATGTACAAGTGTTTTCAAAAGAAAAGGTCAAGTTGTTATTCTTCATTAAGCATTTTGACCTCGAAAGATATGACAACCCTCATTTTTATTATTTATATTTCGCATTTTTTTTTATATTTGAAAAACTTGAATTCAATGATTTGCAAGAAAAACAAGTGACTCATAACATACTTCTTTTGCCTTTGTTTTTTTTTGTTTTTTGTTATTTATCATTATTTTTTTTGCGACAACCTATTAGGACTTGTTCTGGAGGAAATCCTTAATATCTCATATGCTTTGAAATTCATGAAGGATGACATGATGCAACTGATCAAAGTTGTCATAACAATATGAAAGATAATTCAACAATCTAACAACAAGAAAAGCATAAAATTTTCAATGTTTTACAAAGTCAAGGTGTTCTTCATGCACAGGTGTGTTCATGTCCTGGCAGAGGACTTTCTTCAACATTAAGTTATCTTTCTTCAAATGCCAACAATCCTAAATCAATCAAGGATTGTTCCTTGTGCTTCAAAGTCGTGCATGCTTATGTTGAATGACCCAATGCTTCTCCATGATAATCACATCTTGCATTTACATCATAATTCTTTGGGTACGGAGGTCGTACAGGCCTAGTGGGACAAGTATCTATGAGGTTGTTGCGGAGGAGATTTGGTAATAGCTCTATGTAGGTCGTAGGGATAGGAGTGAAATTGACAACTTTCTTGCCTCGATTGTAATTTTTTCGCCCAATCTCCTGATTGGATTTCTCTAACGGAGACATTTGAGGATAGACAATGGGGTGTAGATTAGCTCTTCGCTTTGTTCTTATCCCACACCTAGAACCACACTCATTCAAATTTGCTACAAAATTTGGGTCAAGTGCAATTTTTTCGTTCCTTATGCCAACCTCAATCCTCTCTCCCATTATAATCAAGTCTGCAAAGTTCAAGGAAACACTACTCATCATATGTTTATAAAAGGGTGACTGCAAAGCATTTATAAATATAGCCACCATCTCTTTGTCATGCAAAGGTGGCTCTACTTGAGCAGCAATCTCTCTCCATCTTAAAGCATACTCTTTGAATGTCTCTGACTCCGTTTTCTCCATGCTCTGTAGTTGAAATCTATCAGGCACATTATCATCGTTATATTCATATTGCTTCACGAATGTAGCCACCAAATTTTTGCAGGAACGAATTTGGGTTGGTTTCAAATGCATGTACCAATTAAGAGCCATGCCAGTTAAGCTTTCCTGAAAGAAGTGAATCAATAGTTTCTCATCATGAACGTAGGCAGTCATTTTTCTGCAGTACATGGTTATATGATTCTTTGGACAAGTGTTCCATTGATACTTTTCAAACTCTGGCAATTTGAAGTTTGGAGGTATCACCACATCTAGAACTAAGCACAGCTCTACAACATTGCCAAACTCAAACTTTTGTACACCCTCTATAGCTCTCAGCCTTTCCTCTAACATTTCCAATTTGTTTGTGGAATCTTCAAGATTCAGAGGTCTAGTGACATGGGGTGAAGGTTTTACCTTGGGTTGCTTTTCCATTGACACATGTACTATATTTGATTGAACAATTCCTTGGGTGCATGTGAAGGTGGATGTCCCAAGTTCATTCTCCTTCGTATCATGAGTTGCAACCATGTAGCAAGGGCAGAACTAGGTGATGACAAGGGGGAGCCACGACTCCCACATTTTTTTTTTGAATTTTTTTATATATATTAATATATTTTTAAAAATTATATTATATATTATTTATATTAAGTTTATATTATGGAAAATTATAATAAAAGATAAAATAAAATATTTTAATGGAGACATTAATTTATAAAAGAGATTAGGTTTTTTTTTTTACTATAAGATCTTTCCACCATGTAGATGATCATGAAAGTGTGTGAAAAGAGATAAATACAAAGAGATAGATTAGGAAATAGAGGTTGGAAACACATAGATTGAGATTGATGTATACATTCTTGTCTGATCTCTCACAAATCAAGGTTAGTATCTTCTTATGATTTATGTATGTTAGTTTATGATTCTTTTTAGGATGTTTCTTCCAAATTAAGTTTATCCCAAATTAATATAAACCCTAATTATGATTTTACGTATTCTTTTATGAAATTGGTATGAACTCTAATTATAATTTTTCCTTAATTATTATAACCCTTAATTATGAAATTTAGGGATTTTGTGTTTTTCGCTACCTATGGTATTTTTTTTAAGTTTTGAATTTATACAGTATTGCTTATTTAATTAAAGTAGTATGAATTTTGTTATATTTTGCATTGTGATAATTGTGATTTGTGAATATAAATTTTATTTTTTCTAAATAGGCGAGAGGTGATAAATTTATATTAGAAAGATTATGATAAAAAGTAAAAAAATTGATTCCTTTTTTTCAAAGAGGAAGGTTTGTGATTAAGATGAAAAAAATGCATTTACGTTAACTAAACTTGAGAAATTTAATAAGAACCAAGAATTTAAGACAATAAAAAACAAATCTCTAACGTTCTTAGAATTACATATAATGAATTTAAAAATTCATTAGAATGTGATTTGGGAAAAACGACATCAAATTTGACAATACCACCAAATCAAATTGATGAGATACGAGTGACTTATCTAAAATGGTATTCATGGTTTGGTATCATGATATAATAGCGAATGATAGTAATATTTTTTTGAATTCTACTATTATGTGTGTTTGTTTTAAGGAGAGGAAATGAAGAGAAAAAATGAAGAGTTTTTCTTCTAAAAAAAATTATATATAACAAATCTAATTTGGCCCCCCTACATTTTTTATCCAAGTTCCGCTAGTGCCATGTAGCTTGCAGCTTTTTTCTCTGAGTCAAATCCAATAGGTGGAGTGTAATTCGAAGGAAGACCATATGGAGGAAAAACTTGGGTTTCTTGAACCCTTTGTTGATGTTGTTGAGTGGAAGTCTCTTCAGAGTTTTCTAGTGCATCAATGGCTTCCAAAATCTCATGTATTTGCTCCTTCAATTGTTGAATATCTATCTTCGTTGCTTCATGAGTTTCTCCCAAATTCTCCATGATCTTTTATCAACAAATCCTTTAAGGTGTCACAATTTCTTTATTTTATTAGCATGAACTAATGAATGCAAAAACTAAATCCATGAGACCCATCTATAGCATGAACTAATATCAAAATATGAATGTATTATGCAAAATGACATGAGGATGCATGTTAAGTGTTTAAAAAACTATGTGCCCCAAGAGACATTTTATTTACTTTATATGTTTATGTGATTAAGGAACACCATGCACGATATGCGACTAACTGAAAACCTACATGAGATTTATTGGTGCCTCAGGAGGCATGTATTCATATGATATGAGTATGAAAATGTGATGCACTTATTTCAAAACTCCATGCATGATATGCAATCGAATGACACAATGAAATGCATGTTTACCTTATTCTCATGAGATGTGATGTATGATAAAAAAAATGATATGCATGACACACCATTGAGATAATGAGATGCATGATTGTGCCTTGATGGGCCCTTTTTCACATGTAGAAAGATGTATAATATGTACAAAAGGAGGTGAAGGGTAAAGGACATAATTTTCTCCCTTTTAATTCTAAGCTGCACAGACCCGGGTATAGGGCCCCACTCATGTTATGTACAAAAATATAAAGTGAGTGTGTGAAGGGAGAAAAATGCACAACTAAACCCCCACCTTCAAAACAAACATAAAAGATCTAAGTAGATACAAAACATGTTCTCTACCCTATAGTTCAACATTCACATTAATTACGCCATACACAACTTAAAGATAAACAATAATATATACATACAAAAAGATAAAGTGGAAAACAAACATTTAAATTAAACAGATCACTTTCACATATTCAATTAAATAAGCCTGACTCTCTGTAGTCCCCAATGGAGTCGCCATCTGTCGCAACCTAAATCGCGACGAGACGGCGAACTAAAAAGAAATTGGTATGGATAAAAGAGATTAGAAGTCGCCATCGTAGTTTATTCTAGAAAAATATAAAAAATCATAAAATAATATAAAGTCTGCGAAAACCAAATTTAGGGTCTGGGAGTCGGTTACGCGTAGGGAAGGTATTAGCACCCTCCCAAAGGCGGTGTGTTTATTTTAAATTTGCAAAAGAGATGTGTTTATTTTAAATATTTATTTTTCCCAAAAATAAGAAAATGTTGAACAAAATATATTTTTGGAGTGTCAAGGATTAACCTTGGTCCTACGTATTCTCATTAAAAATGAGAAATCAGAGCTACGTAGTTCTTTATAAAACTTGATTAGAAATTTTAATTTTTAAAGTTGTCTTTTGAAATTTTTGAAAATAACTGTCATGTGACGGGTATGGCCTGGTTGACACAAAAAATATTTTTATAACTTTTATATTTTAAAAAGAAGTTTCGTGCAACGCGAGCGGTCGATTAGACAACAAAACAATTTTTATAACTTTTATATTTTAAAAAGAAGTGTCGTGCGACCCGAGCGATCGATTAGATACCAAAACAATTTTTATAACTTATATTTTAAAAAGAAGTGTCGTACAACGCGAGCGGTCGATCGGACTAAAAGATAAAATAAAAATGGTAAATTGGAAATAGAAAATAAGAGTGCATGGTAATGAGAAACACATGGTGCATAAAGTAAATGCGGGGTGCACAAAGTATACGTGGGGTGCATAAAGTAAATGTGGAGTGTGCTTAGTGAAAACTCTAGTACATAAGTAAAATAAAACTTAATGTAAGGGATGTGGGGTTATTACATTGGGGAGTGTATGAAGTAAAAAAATAAACAGAATCCAAATTAAAAGTAGGGGTGCACAAATTAAATTATGGAGGTGCGTGAAGAAACAAGAATCTGTTAACCCTAATTAAAAACAGGGTGGTGCGCAAATGAATTGTGGTTGTGCATGAAGCAAAATTCAATCTTGTTAATCCTAATAAAAATAAGGGTGGTGAGCGAATGAATTATGGTGGTGCGTGAAGCAAAATTTAAATTTGCGAATCCTAATAAAAACAGGGGGTGGTGCGCGAATGAATTGTGGTGGTGCATGAAGCAAAATTTAAATCTGCTCTAATCCTAATAAAAACAGGGGTGGTGTGTGAATGAATTGTGGTGGTGCGTGAAGCAAAATTTAAATCTGCTCTAATCCTAATAAAAACAAGGGTGGTGCATTGTGGTGGTGCATGAAGCATAAAATTAAATATGCTCTAATCCTAATAAAAACAGGGGTGGTGTGTGAATGAATTGTGGTGGTGCATGAAGCAAAAAATTAAATCTGCTCTAAAAACGCATAACACAAGTTAAACATGAGACCTAACCTTTACTTCATCTTTTTCCTTTCCGCAAAACACCATTGCCGCAACATTCACCCTAAATTTTCTTGAATTCCTAAACCCCAACTCTAATTTACTTGAATTCCTAAACCCCAACTCTTATTTACCGCCAATTTTTTAGTTTTACATGGTGGGTTAATTAATCATCTTACAGAATGAGATTAAGAAAATTGATTTTGCCTCCACAATCTTCATACAATTAATACATCCCTAACACAAGGAACAGGGGCATAGTAGCAAAGTTAAAAAACCACATGTACCTTAATTACTCTTGATTCTGAATGAAAGTTGAATATCTCCTATATGCCCTTTTGGTGTCAGCACTTCATTTATGACAAAACATGTGTCATTTTTATTGTTGCTATTGACATAGTGAAGAGAATTCCCCAAAATTTTGTTTTTGCTAGTAGAGATGTATAACCCAAAAAGAAGGAAGAAAACTGTTTTTTGCGATGATGAGCGATCCCCCCTTTTTCTTTACCACGATCCAATATATGTCCCTCAAAAAAATGAAGTCACTGGTAGGAATTTAAAGTAGAAGTTGAAATAGGAATAAGATCAATCGTTCCCTCCCTGCAAACCGTTTTTATTTTCAAATTTTAATTTTTGAATTCTGAATTTTATTAATTAATTAAAAACAAAATTATCTTTTTTTTATTATATTAAAAACAAAAATTATTTTACTGAACGCTTTTAAAAACATAAATTAAAAACTTTTATTAATTAATTTTTATTATTATTTTTCAACAATTTTTTTATCCTTTTTTTTATTTAACCATTCTTTTTGAATATATATATATATATATATATATATATATATATATATATATATATATATATATATATATATATATTTAAAAAACAATGTTATTCGTCCGGACGAAATTGGGTGTTGACAACTAACAACAAGTATCAACCTATTCAAGTTACAACGAGTTTAACCTCTACAAGTATCACAAGTCACTCCTCTCTAGTATGAGTTTATACTCTTTAGGAACACGAGTACAAACCTCTCCAATTTATAATGAAGACTCACAATTACAATCAAATGATAATCTCTCACACATGAGAGTCACAATAAAGCTCACAGAGTTCATTACACACAGTGGGAGATTTATAATGGTTTGGCTTAACCCAATATCACTCTCTAACAAGATAGATATGACAATGTATAATCTCACATAGTATTGTCTCTTTTAAGTGTTATGATACAAAATTCCAACAAGTAACTTGTGTTAAGAACAAAAACACAACAACAATTTTTTCAAATCAAATAACTTGGTATCTTTATATCAAAGTATATAATAATGAATAACATATTTATTAAAAAAAATAAGTCCCTATCTTTTGAAATTTAAAACCTTTGTTTAGATTTATTATTTTAATTGAATATATTGACAATACAAAATCTTTTATATTATTATTCAATGTATATTTTTGTTAGATTTTATATTAATTAATTTTAAATATTGCACTTATTATAACTTTTAATCGATCATCAACTTTTGAACACTACAAGAATTTCTTTAATTATTGATGGAATATTACCAACAACTGAAATATGTTGGTAAACTCAAATTTACCGAATTTTTTGTTTATGCATTTCGTGTTTTAATTAACAGATTCTTTTGTCAGTACAAAATCTTTTTGTCAACTCAGTTGAAAAGATCCATCAATAATTTATATATACTATTACTGAAAGATATTTTTGTCGGTAACTTATCACAATTACCGACGGCAAAAGCCATCGACAATGTTTGTTGGTAAATTACAATTATTATTACTGTTGGTACCTTATCATCAAAATTTTTGACAATTTCCTTCTATCAGTAAATCTGTCGACAATTGTGGTGAAAAATTTCTTACCTAACATTATGGAGTTTATTGTATATTAAGAGGAGATGGGTCAAAAGAATAAGAGAAGAAGATAAGAAGAGGAGAAGAGGAGTAAGAGGAGAAGGAAGAAGAGAAGGAAGAGGAAGGGGAGAAAGAGGAAGAGGTGTAAGAGAAGGAGATGATGTAGCGTGGAAATGCTTGTGGCTCTATTGTGATGCAATAGTAGTTCTGTGGTGACGTAGAGGCTCACTTGTGACACGCATCAATGACATTGATGATCACTGGTAATGCATAGGTGGAGCATGCCCATGATGTTGGTTGTCAAAGTCTGAGAAGGAGATAGAGGAAGAAAGAAAGGAAAGAGGGAGACAAAGAGGATGGGGATGAGAAGGATGACCTGGAAGTGGCAATGGTGACAAAAAGGAGAAGGGGAGGAAGATGAAGAGATAAAGAAAAAAAGAAAAGGAAGAAAAGGAGGAAGAAGGAGACACAATCGCGTATTTTACCTATGGATGTTACCGATGGCAAGAATAGTCGGTAATTACTGATGGATACTTACGGACGGTAAATTATTGACAGATTTGTGATCGTCGGTAACCAACGACCATTTTACCAACAAAATTTTGTTTGTCAATACTCTATCGATAAACACAATTTACTGACAAATTTTTACTATTATCGAAAGACTGTGTTGATCAATATGATTTTCTTGTAATGGAAAAGAAAAAGTATTCTGATAATACAAAAAAATATGTTATTTTTCTCATATTCAAATAAAAAGTGAACATAAAACTCAAACACCTAATCAACAATCAATATATAGAATAAAAGCAAAAGGAATTTATTGCTAATCTAAGTCTCTACTTTTCACCCTCAACTTTGATATACCGTTATGTCTACCATATATTCGCTACCTATTTACTTCTCGTCTACTAATGTGCTCAGTGCGATATCCATGTCCATTTACATTTTGGTTGATGATTCCAAGTGGTTGGCCGGATTTGTTGTGATGTTTGTGACCCTTAATGTATGTGGGAAGTTCTCGACTTTCTTAGTTTCCTGAGTGCCTAGGTTTTAAGTTTATCCTGTCCATTTTTGCTATACCTCCATGTATTCAGCGTATCCTATTTGTGGAAGTTAAGTTGGCAGCTTGTTCGGCCGCTATAGTACACTAGCCCTAGCCTTTTGCGTGTACCTTTCGCTAAAGGCTATTTAAGCCTAACTTTTTCAAGCAACTTATTAATATTCTTAAAGAAAGAAAAATTCCCCTTTTCTTTGATTCATCCCCTTATGGTATGGTAGCCCCACAGCCTCAAGGAAAAGAAGTGACGAAGAGGTTGATATGAAAGGGTGGCAAAAGTGTAGGGGTCTTGTTTAGGAATCTGTAGAGTTTCCTCGTTAAGTGTGGCAGTTATGAAGTTTCGGCGTTTTGTAGAGCGTAATCATGACAGGTTTGGGTGCGAAATGTAAAAAGGTTCTACATTCTTTCCTATAAATAGAGGCTTTAGTCACTTGTAAAACTGCATTTATGTGAAAGGTAGTGTTTTTGTTTGCTATGAGAAGGTGTTTGAGTTCGAAGTGTTTTTAGTGCCGAAAATCACGTCTTCCATAAGGTATGTCTCATAGTAGTTATGGTAAGGGGTCCTCAAAGGGTTCGGGTAGTGAGGGTAGTCGTCACCTATCTGATTCATCTAGTGGTTCAATGTCTAGAGTAGAAGGGGTAATTATGGAGATGATCCCGAATGTTAGGGAAGATCCGACTGAAGAGTTGGTCGAATTTGACCTTCCATGAAAAGGTGATTATGATTGGGTGTCATTGGTGGTTACTAGAGAGTTTTCGTTACATAGTTCGTCTAGATTGTTGGATTCATGGCTTCAAAATGTGTGCATATTTGAGAGGACAACGTCTCTTGACATAGTGTCATCGAAAAGAGTAAGTGCCATAGAAAATGTATTTGACTGTCATGGTCAAAAGTAGTATGAGGATAGCTCCTTTTGTAAGTATATGTGTCATTTTGCACAATCCTATATTTAACTGTAATTTGATGACTTCATTATGGGTGTTCTTCGTTTGTTAAAAGTTGCGCAAACCCAATTATATCCTAATAGTTATCGATACTTGTAGATCTTCAGGGTTCTTTGTCGATCACTATACTTGCATCCATCTCCCCAATGTTCTTGGTATTTTTATGATACTTGTCCCAAAGATCCCATCACTTGGCTATCTTGAGTTAGTCGTCCTAGGATAAGAATTTTATATGCATACTCACAATCTTTTTAAACATGTTAAAGATGGCTTCTTCAGGTTCGTATGGTGAAACCGGTTGGTTGTGCATTTTTTTATGATGATAGGGGAAATACTAAGTTTCCTTTTTCCTGGACCGATAAACCCTAACGATATAAGGATATGCAGAAAGGTGAGTTATCAACAAAGGATAGATAGATCATTGGGATCCTTAAGAAATTTTCCCATAAGTTGCGTAGTAAAGGATTAGCTAGGGTTTATTTGTCCACCCATCCCACTATTTTGATGCAGATCACATGACTCAACAAGGTAAGAAGACTTTGAATATATTCAAAAGTTTGAGGAACGAGTTGGCGGAGGAAACCAAGAAGTCTGGAGAGCCTGAGGTGCTTAATTTGAAGGGGATGATGGTGAATGTCCGTGCACATATGGTAGGAAAAGGAAAGTTGTGGTGCCTACCCAGAAAGGGGTAGGCAAGGAGATGAAGAAAATTAGAATTGAGCTTTTAGGCCCGAACTCATCATCTGGAAGCAAAAGGGTAGAGGTCAGGCTGTTGGAGAGGTCAGAGACTAGTGTTAGAAGAGATATAGAGATCAACCTAAACAAAGAAGTGATGAAGTCATTGGATAATATGGAGCCCAATGTTGTTATTAGAGTGTTGGTTGAATTTAGTGGCAAGATGTTAATGTTTAGTTGTAGAGTTGGTGGCCTGTTGCAGAAGGAGTTAAAAAACATTGGTGTGAAGTGAATCATCGGAAAAAAAAAGAGAGACTCTTGTAAATATTGTTGGAGACCTTGTGTGAGTATATGCATTGTAAACTCCTATAAGCATTGTGTATTCTTGCATAAGCTTAGTGTGGGCATGATTTCAAATTGTAAATGCATGTGTGCTTATACTTGAATGATGCATATGAGGTTTGATGATGTAAATTGGAGTATGTGAAGTGTATGAATGTGTATTGTTGTTTCTGGATGCATGAGAATTGGATGTTTGGGTTCTAGGAACTGTCTTAAAGTGTCTATAACCAGTAGTGTCGCATGACTAGTGTAGTGCTTGGCGGTGCAAAGTGAACCGCCAAACGATAGTAGGAAACAAGGAAGCCCTGTGTCGTGGCGCCCGATGGTGTTATAGAATTGCCAGGCAGCCTGCACTGCAATTTTATTGGGCGGTGATTAAGCTGTGTCAGGTGATAATACAAGTGGCAAGGTGTGTTTCTGATGTGTTTTGCATGGCTTGTTGTGTTGGTTCTGGTTTGGGATATGTTTGACCGTATCACAAGCGAATAGGTTCGTTATTGGTGTTGGAACGCATGATTAATATGAGCGGGAAGGTTCATATTAATGATACTCTCATGTGAGGATACATGCAAAGAGGTTTATATGATCCGTGCTCACACTTGAGAGTTGTTGCGAGCGGGGAGGTTTGTAGTTGGATGGATCACGCGTGTTGGGCTACAGGCGGGGAGGTCCGTAGAGTTGGACTATAGGCGAGGAGGTTCGTAATGTTAGACCACGAGCAGGAAGTTTCGTGGAAGCATTGGAATCCTTAAGACCAACTTGATTGTGGATCTTGTATAGGGTAGTGTGTTTTCCTTAATTTCGTTTTGATGTGTTGAGATGTGGACTTGGACTAGGAGATGCTTGACAAGGTCATGAGCGGGTAGGTTCATGATTAGTGGTGAATGCGTGATTAATATGAATGGGGAGGTTCATATTAATGATTTTCTCGTGTGAGGATACGAGCGGGGAGGTTCGTATGTTTCGTGCTCACACTTGAGGGTTGTTGCGAGCGGAGAAGTTCGTAGAGTTGGACTACGAGCGGGGAGGTTCGTAGAGGTTGGACCACGAGTGGGCAGGTTTGTGGAAGCATGATATATCCTGGGTCCATGGTCAAATAATTGTATGGGTGAATGGATTAGTAGTTTCATTTGTATGATGAGACGATGATCTAAAATCTTTAGGTATCGAGTGTTAAGATTAAGCAATTTAGATGAAATAAAATAGTTTAGGGGGGATCTCTATTTTATTAATTGTATATTTGTATTGTTATGTTTATTATCATTTTTACCTCTTTTTGTGTGTTTATTATCATGAATAAATCAAGTCTTTCCTAGCTTTTATCTTGTTATATCCTCAAGTTTAATGTGTTTTGTATTATTTTATGTTTTAGTTGTTTTATGTTTGTTTTGCCTCTAATCTCTCTTTTAAGTGTGTTAAATAAGTTAAAAAAAAAGCATTTGTGGTGGAAGAAAAAAAGCAAAGAACTCAAGGGAGCATGATTGAATAAGAAAAGATTGATTTTGAAGCAAATACCCACGTCGGGCGCCACTAGAATCACGCCCAGTTCTTCAAATACATAATGTTGTCAAACTACCCAAGGCTGAGCGGTGGCGAACTAGGGCTGAGCACCAAAAGGTTGAGCGGTGGAAAGTGGGGCTGAGCGCCATTCAGTTCGCAAAATTTGGCGCTGACCGCTGCTGAGACAAGGCTGAGCGGTGGCTCACTGACATGTCAAAAAATGGGTTTTTAATCTTGTTTCTCGTGAGGGTTTGGAGCATTCCTCATTTTGCACAATATAGAAACACTTTGGGGGTGCTTGGAGAGCCTCTTGGAGGTTGCTAGGGGTGTTGGGAAGCTCTCCCACTTCTCCTTGGGTCTTCTCCTCCATTCATGGTGGTTTTTCCCCCTTTTAGGGTTGGACAGGAAGATGGGTTACGAATTTGAGGCGTTGATGTGAAGGGGAGGCACAATTGGAGCATGGAGCAGCTGCTAAGAACCTTGGGAGAGGGATTGCATTTTTCTTTGGTTTCCATCTCTTCCCTATCTCTCTAATTTGTAAAACCTAGGTTCTCCACATGGAGAGCTAAACCTTTTTGTTAAGATTAAATGTAATGAACTAAATTATTGTGTATTTTGTGATGTTAATCCATATGCTTTTCCATTTCTATGTTAGCATTTGATTTCCATGCTTAATGCTTGTTTTGGTTTGGCCACCCATGCATGATTTGTGGTTCTTGAGGTGTTGGAAAATGTCTTTTGAACCTAGAACTGAAATTGAATGCCTAATGGAGCTTGTATCTAGGGATAGAACATGATTCATTAGTAATCTTAAGACTCTTGAACTTAATGCATGATTTGACTTATTGAGGATTCAAGAAATTGGAACTTGATGAGTTATCATAGACTCATAGTTGCTAGGAATAGGATTTGAGTATTTTTGTGAGTTGATTTTGGCATGAAATTGGAATTGAGATGTTTGTGAATGCATGAGAATAAAGTGAATGAAATATAGTCTTGACAATTGTATATAGTCTATGTTAAATTTCTGTTGCACACAATTGTTTGATAAAATACCAAAAAAAGTTTCTTTGTGTTTTTGTCATCTTTGTTGTCTATTTGAGTTGTGAATTCTGAGAGTTGTCATATGTTGCACAAGTCCCTATGGAGAGCACGATATTTATTACTTGCTACATGCGACCGATGCACTTGTTGTTTTTCACCTAACAATGAGCTCACCCTTTCTATGTGTGTTTGACAATGATCGTGTAATTTGTTACTGATGAGTCATTATTTTCCTCCATTCCACTAGCCTTTGTGACCCATTTGACAATTGTTCAGTGCTTAATTATTCATCTTTAGTGTGTTTTCATCTGTTGGGCTTTATTGGGCCACTATTCTGAATTTGGACTAATATCACATTATTTGGCCTAATTTTTGTTTTTAATTATTTTTGGGTATTTGGGTGAAGAAATTGTGGAGCTTGGACATTAATATTCAGTTGAAGAGAGTTGTCACATCATTGCCACATCATTTCCACGTCATCTGAGTGAATGGGCCAACATTTGAGGCCCATTAGTGACATTTTTGTAATTCTGCAGCCCATAATGGCAAATTTGTAAATATGAGTGGCAGATTGGATGTGAACAGTTGCATACTCTTCCTCTCCACTCCCTCCAACCTCCATTTTTTATGTTTTGAAGCTTTGGACGGTGACCCATGGAGCACAAGCTGATTTTTCACGTTTTCCACTCGTTTTTGACAATTTATGAGTCATGGACAACACCTATTGCTTGTATTAACGTTTTATGCACCTTGGGTAAATTTTATATTGAAGCATTTACGTTTTTCAGTGTTGTTTTCATTCATCCCCTGTTTCTCTTTGCTTATTTCTGTTTGTTGCACCGTTTTAAGTTTTCTGCACTAATTTGAAGTCATTTGAATGGTTGAATCACAATTTATGGTGAACCCTAATTTGAATTTCATGGCTTTCTAATTTCATGTATTGACTACTTGAAGGAGATGCAATTGAACTTTGAGGTTCTGTTTTGAATTCGTGTTTTGTCTCTCATTCATCTTAATTTTGTGGTGAATGGTTACTTTTAATTTGTTAATGCTTAACTTCAGATTGGGTTGGCTGTTCATGTTGATTTCGTTCATGCTTAATGAATTGGATTAACAGTCACAGATGAATGGATGTATGCATTGCTTAATTGCATATTGAAACACGTTTTTAACCCTCACTTAGTGGGTATGGACGAGTGGATTGGGTGAGACAAAAACCTTAATTACGTGACCTGTGTTGAGTAAAATTGCATTCAAATTCAAGGAGTCAATACTGATTTTAATTCGTTCATTAACATTTGCAAAATTATTCATAATTCTACAATCTAAATCTGCCAAACCCTCCCTATGTTATTGTGTTGTGTTTGAATCTAGAAATTGAAGCTTTGAACGAGAACATTGGTCGTTGGGAGACGACTTGGTTCACTTTCATATACTTCATTTTATCTATTTTAATTTGGTGGGGTACGACCTCTATCAATTACACGAGAGCAGATGATGTTGCAGGTGACGCTGGTGAGGCATAGAGCCAGAGAGGGGCTTTATGTTGGCAAAAAGAAGGAAGCCTAGTGATTTTGAATGATTATCAAGAAATGAATGATGATCAACCAAGAATGAAGACAAAATGTTAAAATGTTTAAAGTTATCTTGTAAAATAAAATAAGAATGTTGTAGAATAGTTTTACTTAAACTTAGAATCAGCAGCATAACCTCTGTCTCTCTAAGGTTTCTCATTTTTGGAAAAACTGCAGTGATAATCGATTATTACTAATGATAATCGATTATCTATGCAAAACTTTTATTTTTCGAAATCCTACTGGAATAATAGATTATCTCCCAGAATAATCGATTATCTCCCAGAATAATCAATTATCCTGTTCAAAATTTGTTTTCATAAAACCTACTAGAATAATTGATTATCCTTAGTGATAATCGATTATCTTTAGCAGTTGGAACATGACGTTTTAGTTTTTAACCTAATTTTCAAAAACCCTATTTAAGGAACTATAATTCAACTTCAAAAATACCTTTTTGAGAAGTTAGAGTCCTAAGTGTTGTGACTGCAAAGAGAGTTCTCTAAGTGTTCTCAAAAGAGCTTTGAAAAACCTAGTGTGGGTAGAGCGATAACTTTTCCTAAGAGGGTTCCTAGGAGATTGAGTGTTGTTGCTGTTGCTTGGAAAGCTAGGTCAAGTTCTCTATGTGATTCAGAGAAAAGTTGTTAATCTCTTGTGGCTTCAAGAGAGGTGTTTTCTTTCCCTTTATCTTATTATCTAATTGTAATCTGATATTTGTTAGTGATTGTGTTAATCTCTTTATTTGAAGAGATTAACAATTGGACGTAGGATCTTTTGATCTTAACGAGTATAAATATCTGTGTTAATTCTTCTTCTCTATCACTTTATTTTATCTACTATTGCTTTTAAAGGATTAATTTGGGAAAAATTTTGAAGGATTAAATTTAATACTAAAAACCAATTCACCCCCTCTTGGTTTTTTTCCCAACCCTAAACATATCGTTGCGCGATACCAACACTTTATTGGGAAAGCCTATAAGGAGTTTTGTTTGAGGACTTTCTTTTATGTTTTTGTAAAAAATATTCCAATTGGTTTATAAACTTGTAATGATTAATGAAAATTATGAATTTGTAATATGCGAGTTTAGTAAATGTTTAAATTTTCCATGTGATTAATGGCAATGCATACAGACACATTCTGGGAATTTCCCAGAATCTTCCTGCACCTAAGAACTCTCAAATCACCATCATCCTCATTTCACCAATTCATCAAACCATAATACAATTAGCTACACCTAAGTATCAATTTAACATAAAACGGACCACTTTTACTCCAATTCACATTGCAATTGATCCCTAAACCCAACCCACCATTATACAAACCCTAATAGCGTACATACCAATTTCATCCAATTAGTTTCAATTACCTCTCCATTAGGCAATTATTAGTAGTCCACCTTATACCCATCTACTAATAACCCTTTTCCACTGATTCAAATCAACCCAGAACGTGCAGAAAACCCAAGTCAAGCCAAAATCGCTCGCGTCGTGTTCATCATCGCCAGACGGATCATACCAAAACCTAGAAACTAGGTGAGGAAAGTTGTGTTGTATGGCGGCCTGTTCTTCCCTTCGGGCAGGTTATGGGGAAAACCCAGAAACTAGGCTTAGGATCACGTGTCGCCTAGTGGCTGTGAAGGCCCACCAGGCGTTTTCTGGAAAAATTCCAAGAATGCGCAAAATCAAACATGAGCAAAAGACAATATAACCAATCATCTCATAACTCCTCTAACCTGATATCCTTGCTCAAATAGGGATTGCTTGAGTTATATTTATTATCTATAAACCTTCTTTTGTTCACCCGCAGTTCAGCCCTTCTATAATTCCTATAAATCTAGGATTATATTATCACTCATCATGCTCAATCATATTATCAAAACAATACACAATTAAAATAGCACACAATTTGGCATATACAAGACTCGAACCCAAGTCCTCTCAACATAACCAAGTACTCTCAACTATTTGAGCTAGTATTTTTCCACATCATAAAAGTCAGTATTAATTGTCATAAAGGCTCCTACTACCCGCATTTATTAATTAATTGTTGGCTTAAATATACATTTGGTCCCTATTTTTGTTGATTTTATTTAATTTGGTCCCTATTATCGTTTTGTGTTTAATTAGGTCCTCATTTTTGTCAAATTGTGGTCAATTTGGTCCTTTTCACTAACGGTGTTTAAATAGTTAACGTTTTTGAACAGTACATGCCACGTGTCAGCTCCTGGTTTTTTAATTTTTTTTTTAATTTTTTTAATTTTTTTATTTCAAAAATTTGTTCACGTGTGTCAAGTCACAATTGTGCCACGTGTCAATGCTAGTGCCACGTGTCAGTTTGTGGTAGTATTATTTTTTTGGTTCAATTTAGTCCCTATATTCGTTATTTTTGTTCAATTTAGTCCCATTTTTTGTTAAAATAAATAAATTTTATCCCTTTCAAATTGACACTAAATGTAATATCTTTTATACAAATTATATTAATATTTTTTCTAGAATTGACATTTGAATTTATTATTTTTAATTTCAATTGTAAATTATTAAATTTAATTATAAATTAAATAAAATTCTTATATTTAATTGCTAAATAGAATTTAATTATTTAAAATATTATAATAATATAGTTATTAATTTTTTTCTAATATTTATATTTGAGAAAAGTAAACTAATATTTGTAAAATTAACATTTACATATAAAATATTTTAGATTTTAATATCTAATATGCAATAAAAATATTAAATATTTTAAATTTAGATGTGAATTTTACAAATGTTAATATATACTTTTAAATTTTCATAATTATATTTTAATAATAGTATGTGGTACCCCATATCAGCATATGATGTCTTCCATACAAACTGTTGCACCTCTTGTGTTGTGTGATTATGGCCAATGGTTAGGCTTGATCCATTTTGTGAAATAGTTGATGCCTACTATGAGATATTTGACTTGTCCTTTCCTAGGGGTAAACGACCCTATTATATCCATTCCCCACTTACCGCACGATCAGGGGGAGTAAACATGATAAAGCTCTTCTTGCTTAATGTGAGTAAGGTTGTCGTACTTCTGAAAAGGTACACATTTCTTAACAAACTCATGGTAGTCTGCCTCCATTGTTGGCCAGAAATATCTGGCATGGAATTTGTGGTTTGTCATGCTTTGCGGCCTAGAATGGTATTCGTAGATTCCCCCGTGCATCTCCCTTATTATATATTTTATTTGTTCCTTCATGACACATTTTAGCAATGGCTGGATGTAATCTCATTTGTACAATTCCTCCCCTATTAGTGTATATCGTGTTGCCTTCCTTACCTATTCATTATCTTTTGGGTCTGGTATGTTCCGGTCTTTAGCTATTGTATGTATGGATTCATCCTGTCGCCATTATCATCCACACGCATGCAGGTGCCTAGCTTGTTTGTTGATAGAGTCGCTACAATTTACTAGAGTAGTGACTTGTACTTACCTTACTTTTTTGTGCTTGCCAGTTTGGACAATACATTGGTTCTAATGTTGTCTTCCCTGGGGATAGGCTGTAACTATATCTCATCAAAGCTAGTATCTATGACATCCCAGACCAAGTGGTAATATTGAAGCAATAAGCGGTCTTGAACTTGTTATTCATTATTCAGGTGGTCTACTGTGAGTCTAGAATCCATCATACAGATCACATGTCGTGCTCCGACTTCTCTATCCAATATTAGCCTAGCTAGGATTGCTTCATATTCTACTTGATTATTTGATGTTTTGAATGCGAAGGGTAGAGATTTTTCCTCGAATATTTGGTTGGATCCTTCTAGAACAATGTTAGCACCTGCTCCTTTTGGGTTGGAAGATCCCTCAACATATAAGGTCCATAAATCTTATCCCAGCATGACTGCTTCGTACAAGTCGTTAGAAAAATCGGCCATACATTGGTCTTTTATCGATCCTCGAGGCTCATATTGAATGGCTAAGATTGCTCTATATTCTGCCTGTTTGTTTAAAATTTTGAATGCCAGTGTAGAGATTTTTCCACGAATATTTGGTTGGGTCCTTTTAGTACAATGCCAACACCTGCTCCTTTTGAGTGGGAAGATCCCTCAACATATAAGGTCCACCAATCATCTCCCGACATGTGTGCTTCATGCAAGTTGCTCGAAAAATTGCCCTGACATTAGGTTGTTATCAGTCCCCAGGGTTATAGCGAATAGCTAAGATTGCTTCATATTCTTCTTGTTTGTTTGATGTTTTGAATGCGAAGTGTAGAGATTTTTCCACGAATATTTGCTTAGGTCCTTTTAGTACAATGTTAGCAACCTGCTCCTTCTGGGTGGGAAGATCCGTCAACATATAAGGTCCACCAATCATCTCCCGACATGTGTGTTTCATGTAAGTTGCTCATAAGGGCTTTTATCGGTCCCTAGGGCTCATAGCGAATGGCTAAGATTGCTTCATATTCTTCTTGTTTGTTTGACATTTTGAATGCGAAGTGTAGAGATTTTTCCCGCTTATATCATCACATGTTAACCACCATCCATGAACCTACCTGCTCATGGCACAATATTTCTCGATCCAAGTAAAGCATCACTACTTAAAAGCCACACACACAAAATCATGGTCTGGAGCATCATCGCCTGGCGCAGCTCCAAGCGCCGTCAGGCGAAATCTGCCCAGACTGCTTGGCGGCACACACATTACCGCTAGGCGCTAGCCCCTCTAGACCCATTGTTGGGGTGTGCATCGCTTGGCTAACCACACCCTGCCACCAGGCGCACGCGAGACTGGAATTCTTCCCTGGTACCCTCATCGCTCTACCTATCCACCCATGCCGCAAGGCGCGATATCAGTAGTAGACATCTACTGGTTTTAGTACCTCAGCTGGTCTGATCTGTAGTATACCCCACCCCCAAAGATTTAAGTAGTCACTCCCCCTATCAAGGTTACATTATGGGTATTCTGCAGCTCTTATATGTTCATTCACCTATAATTTAAAATTGTAAACATATCCATTCAAGGTTTCTAAGGTTCCAAGGCTTTATCATAGTGTAGTAAGTATGTTCATCCTATGGCAATAACCAACAATCCACTACCTTAAGTTAGACATTTCAAACATTTTGTACTGTAATGATAAAACCTTCCTGCCAATTGTCTTTGCTACCTTTCATAGAATCCCACATAGATGACCATATGAACTGACATTTTTCATCCCCTTATTACCAATCAATTTCCACCAGTAGACACTATTAACTTATTCTTACTTACCACAATCAATATTGCAATGTCACATATCCTTCATCTATGGATATGAGCCACGAATGACCCCTAAGGTCCATACATCATGAGTAAACCTTTACTAACAACACATAAGCAATGGACTAGGATTTCACAACTTGTAACCTTTATTTAGAATTATCATTCTCCCTTTCTTCATTAACATTGCTTCTAACATACCACAACATAGTCATAATCTCTAGCCTATTACCAATCACATAATCAATTTCCCATAGGTTTATAGTTCATTCTTGTGTCATCCATTAATTTCTAATACCACTTAAAGCCTCTTCCCTCACGACCAACCAAAATCACACCACATTGCGCCACTATTCCCATCATCGCCTGGCGACAAGCTGAGTGTCGCTAGGCAGTACATCAGAACCCAGGAAACCCCCAGGTTATTGTACCTGCGATATGCCCAAGGTGTCCAGAACTCGATCCAGACTCCAAATTCAATACAACACAATAAATCGCACATACCATGAGCCATAGTAATTCAAATTTGAATTCTACCCATTCCAAAACCCCAACTCTATCCATGATTAATCATCAAGAGTGTTCCCACAACACCATCAGAACCCCAATTCTAATAGTTTCATACAATTAATGCATAACATCATACACAAGATCACAATCAGAAGTCCCAATGACCCCTGCGCAAACGCAAACCAAAAGAAAAACGCAAACAATGTCGCGCCGCCTGACAGATGTTCATCGCTGCTAGGCGGTTCATACGAGAACCAAGAACAAAACCAACATTTAATGTGCCGCCCAGTGGTAGGGGTTGAGCCGCAAGCGGTTTCTGGGAAAAATCCAGAAACCCCAATAAAACAGTGTAGAACAGAGTGGGAATCATGCATTATTTCATGGCAATGCACGATTATTCAAATACGAACTAACAAACATAAGAGACAGCTCCCCTTACCTGGAATCCTTGTACAAATCTGAATTTGACGCGTGTATCTAACCCAAAGACTCTCCCAAGCTTTGTTTCTCCTCCAACAATGGCTTTAATTCCAACTCTCTCTCTACAACCAGTACCTACTCACGAAAACTCCACTTCCCAATGGTTCACCCTCAATATCAGACCTTTTCTCTGGTTAATATCTCCCTCTCTCAATCTTAATGCCCTCTTAATTATTTAATTACTACACCAAAACGAAAATTAAAAAACAAAATGGGTTAATGGTTAATCAACATTCATAAATGGAATGTTTTCAGCCCTCTAAAATACCTCTCTTGGCTGCTGAGTTCCTAAACCCTTCCATAATCATACCAATCAAAAATTTGGCAAAAAAGAGAGCAATTTTGTTCTTAGCAAGGTTTGAACCCACAACCGTTTAACCACAAAGCAAGTGCATAAACAATTCAACAAATTCATATTTATGATAATTCCTACAATTTTAGGATTATACTATCACTTCTAGCATTCCAAATATATCAATAAAATAATGCACAAATTAAAATAACACACAATTGACATACATAGGACTTGAACCCAAGCCCTCCCACACAATCAAGTACTCTCAACCATTTGAGGTAGTACTCTTCCACATCATAGCACTCCACATTAAATGCCTTAAAGGCTTCTATTACTCGCATTTATTAAATGATTATTTAATTAACTATTTAATTTTCTTGGGTCTTACAGGATCTGCTCTCATAAAAAAATTTTAGGCTTCCTCTCTCTAGGTATATAACGGACTAAATTCTTAACTAACTTTTACCCCAGAGAGAGGGCGTAAGCAGATGTTATTAGCAAATGGTTTGCGTTTCAGGGTTAGGGCCATGCATTGCAAGACAACGTCTTGTGTTAGGCATTTCACTCTTAAGACCGCTTTGCCAAAGCGTTCAATAAAGGTCCTTAACGTCTCGTCTCGTTCTTGCCTAACGTTGAGAAGGGAGAGAGGGTAGCCTGAGTAGGATGGTTTCATGGAAACTGGTAGAGAAGAGGGTATATAGGGTTTCAAAAAAATTTATGGAGTATGATGGGAGGGTAGTGAACCATTCCAGGGTCAACCCCTTAAGGGTGGTGAGAAAGGCCTTGCACAGGACAACATCCTCAAATGTGTACAAGCTGACGTGGTGATGAAGGATTGACCCCAACCAAGGATGAAGGCACATGCTTAAGAAGACTAAGCATGTTTAGAAAGGAAGTTCACTAATCCTTCATCCCTTTCATTTATGTTTGTTATTTTTGATTCCCTAAGTTGACTTAGTTGAATCAACTTTAGTTGACTTGTTCACCTTTGACTAGGTTTGACTTGTTGACTATAGTTGACTTGACTTAAGCCAACATGCTAATCTATGTTTATTTGCTTTGTAGGTTAATTAGGAGTAAGAAAGCAATGCTAGG
>Ga0214544_1003742_pt1 | contig 31047 bp, 18 predicted proteins | sample CNSS3metaG_FD_160074 | JGI IMG/M metagenome (GOLD analysis project Ga0214544, IMG submission 160074) | Root nodule microbial communities from cowpea collected in UCLA plant growth center, Los Angeles, California, USA - CNSS3 | ecosystem: Host-associated > Plants > Roots > Nodule | place: USA...
TAATTTATTTTAAGGTATTTGGCATCGAAGAAAATCCTCCTAATATTGAATATTTCATAATATTATGTTTTCTTTACCGTAATTTTTTTTCTTTTATAAAAATTAATATTGAAGTAGTTAGAACACGTGTACGGGTATGGGTACGAGATTATACCCGTTACCCGGTGGGGATGGGGATGGGAAAAAAGTTTGATACCCGTTGGGTTTGGGTATGAGGATGGAGATGAATTTTTTATGCGGGGATGGGTATGGGATAGCGAAACCCGTCCCCGCCCCGCCCCGTTGCCATCCCTATGTGTGTGGATTTAATTTGCTCCAAAAGATTGTTTTTAGGTTGTTTATAAATTTTGTTAGATTTTAATCCTACTTTCACAAACCTGTAAAGAGTAAATACCTACGTAATTTTACTTTAATATATAAGTTATGATAGATTACCTTAATTAGCTGGATAATTGGTTGGATTGAATTATGAAAATTTAAGTTGGACTTATTTCAACTTAACTCATTTTATAATTTTCTTTTGTAATACAATTGACATGTACGCTTCATTTGAAAGATGGGATGACAAATGAAGGAATGAAATAGAAAAAAATAAAATAAAGAGTGATATGGTTTAAGTAAGTTAAAAATAATAAAGTAAAAATGACCGAAAAATAAGATAATTTTGTTTATTATCCTTTGAATCATATATCATCAATACGTATAAAGATGATTCTTCTTTTTAGTATTATTTTTTATTTCTTCACTTTTATCCTTCAAGATACAATATTATTTAAATTTAACTAAGTTTTCAAATTTAACCATTTTTTATTTAAAATTTAACTATTTTTCTAAATTAAATAAATAACAATATCTACCAACTAAATAAAAGTCATCTACACAATAAATAAAACTATCTATAACTAAATTATAAAACTTATTTATATTTATTTCTATCATTATAATTCATTAGTTTATTTTATCACAAAAAAAAAAACACATGCGCGTAGCATATGTTTTCACCGGTAATAATAATGAGAATAACAAAAATATTACTGATAACAAAATACATATCATAACATTCTTGTAAAAGTAAATATGATTTTGTGTATAATATAATTAATTAAGTCGCAATTTAAATATATAGTTTTTATAAGATTTAAATATTGATTTGGTCTTAATTTTTGTTCAGTTTTTTTAAATTTGGTCATAATATTGTTTGTTAAATTATGTCATAATATTCATCAATTTCGTTTTCTTTTCGAACTCATTTTAAATAATTGAGCGACGATGAACAATGATTGTCACATATAATTTTTTATGACTTTTTTTTTAATTGTGAAAAATATTCACATACCAGGCTAGTATTATGTCATATATCACAGTTTTTATATTCAATTTGTCTTAATGTTCATTACTTTTTCCAATTTGGTACCAATTTTTTTTTTTAAATCAAACAATTTTGTTCCTTTCCAAAATGAGAATAAATTGAATTTTTATATAAATGTTACACTGATATTTTTATTAAAATTCAAATTCTTATTAAATATTTTTTGTTTAGGGTTACAATTTGTTTAAAATTAAAACAAAAATTTTAAAAGTAAGTAATAAAACTATTGTTTAAACTATTAAAAGGTTAAAAATCACACCAAGTATTAAAAATCACATAAAAATATTATATATAATATTATATTAATCAATTATATTACTTTATTTGATATTTAGCCTATTAAAATTTTAAACCAGTGGTGTTATCCCCCACTTTAAAAATTTTTATTTTAATTTTAAACTAACTCTAACTCTAAATTAAAAATATGTAATAAAATACCAATATAAAATTTATGTAAAAATTAAATTTAGAAATGATTGAATTCAACAAAAATAATAAATATAAGGACAAATCAAATTGAATATAAAAAGCTGACCCTAACATGTGCCACAATTAGGGATGTCAAAAAAATCCGTACCTGCGAGTATCCGCGAATAAAACCTGCAAAAGGAAGGAAATGAATATTGTAAATGGATACTTGCGGGTAACAGATACATGTATTTTTTATACTCGAATGTTAACAGGGTGGGTACGAGTATCATGGTATCCGTACGCGTACCCATGGATACTCGTACATCTATACTCTAATTTAAATTAAAAAAAAATGTGATTAGAACATTAACATATTGATTTTGAATGAGTTATTTTTTATTAATTGGTTTTGAAATATCTTCATTTATTTGTAAACTGTTATTCAACACTATTTAAATGAATTATTTGTACTTTGTATGAAATATATGAATGTTATGCATTGCATTTTTAGTTGAATTTATGGTTAAAATATATTGTTAAATATTAAAATTTTCTTTTGTAAATAATCCTAGGTACCCGTGGATATTAAAAAAATGTGTAGGTACTCGCATAACGAATACTTGCACATATATGAGTACGAGTACGGGGCGAATATTTATCCGGTAAGATACGGGGGAGCTACTGCCCATATCCTACCTACCCAATTGACACCCCTAGCCACGATAATGACTTAACACGTGAATATTTTTTTAAAATAAAAAAATATTAAAAAAATTTAAGAAAACTACGAAATGACACGTAACGATCATTATTCACTACTGTTAACTATTGAAATGACTTTAGCAAAAAATATCAAATTGATCAAAATTAACAAATACTAAAATAAAAATTAAACAAAAAAAAAATACCTAATTGAAAAATTGAACGAAAATTAGGATCAGTATTTTAATCTAATTTTTTTTTTCTTTCGTCTCAGACATAGTGTTGTGGTAGACAGAAAATACATGAGTTAACCGAAGTCACCTGTGTTTTTGACAAAGAAAAATATACTAACCTAATCATCTTTTCCTCTCCTCTCAAATAACTTAGTTGACATTCTGCCACCATTGTCACTCATGTAAAATCCGAATACAAACTCTTCTTTCCACCAAATATTCTTTTACATTCTTAATACATCTTATAAACTTGGACCACACCTACTCGTCACATGCCTCTAACCGTAAATCAAACCTATGATTCTTATAGTTACCTTGAGAGTATAAATGTATTTAGTAAATATGTGAAGGTTAAGAAGATTTATATAAAGTTTTTAATTACAAGTAATGAGATTCACAAAATTCTCCATTAATACATACTAACTATACTCGATAATTGCACTCTTAAGAAGGAAACATTGTCCAAAAATGATTGCTTCTTCAATGAGACACAAGATTTTTTACCAAATTAATGTTTTTTCTTTTTTACTAAATTAATGGTTGTTGTGAACTAATAACTAAGAGTTTTCTCAACCTTAATTTTCAGTTTATGCAATAATTAACCTATCAACATTACTTAACAAGAAGTAAAGGATCTGCAATGTATTTTGCTTCAAGGATAGATAAAGCTACCTTGGTTGTTTCTTACATCACCAAAAGATTGGTGTTCCTTGGAACTTCAACAAATATCCACTGAAACTTCACATACTACTTTTCTTCATTTACCAATTGTTTCTAATTTATTTTGAACTATATTTAGTTAACAATTTAAATATGTTCACATTTTATGTTTTTTTTTTGAATTCGTATGGCTTAAATATAGTTAATAATTATTTTTAAATGATATATTTTATTTATCGGCGTTTTTTTTAAATGATATTTGTATTGATTTAAGATACATAACTTTACAATTTTTTAGTTATTTACCTCGACATATAAAAGAAAATGCTTAAGTGATACAATTATTTTATTTATAATTTTTAAATTCTATTATTATATTTATCATATTACATATTATGATATTAATTTTATATTATATCTTAAATTTTTTCAATTAAGTTTAAAATTAATTACAAATAATAATTAAATATATGTGAGACATTTGTCATATTAATTACGGTGTTTGTTAAAAATAAATTATTAAACATAATAGTACTTAAAATAAATATATTATTATTGTCTAGAAGTATAGTATATAATTAATAAACAAATTTTGAATATGATAATGATTTTTAATGTTAGACATTTGAGAACAATTTTTTTAACTTTAGAGATATGATAACAACTTTTATATGCAGGAATTTATAATTGTTGTAAATAAAATTAGACTAAAAAATTATTTCCTGTACACTTATATAATGATTTTAAAATGTTGTTTAAAAATTGAAAAAATGGTTTATACTATGTTAATAATAAACAAACTTCTTCCTTATTGTTGTCTTCTAATATATAATTTCTTTTTCTATACAAATAAAAGTATTGTTACAGGCATAAAATGTTATAGTGTCAACATTTCAATGACATATTTCTATTGATGACACTTCATTTCCTTTTGAGTATATAAAATTTCCAAACCAAGAAAATATACTAAATTTGTTATCTGAAACTGAAATTTCATTTGTGTTTTAAATTGCTTAATAAATAGTAAATATGTACCCTATAAATATTATATATCCATGGAAATCTAAAGAAAAAACAAGATCAACTACCGTCCAATCCTATTTGGTCACCAAAATTGATCTTGTTACACTAAAAAGAAAAATTCCTTTGTCATCATAACATGATTAAACGTGTAACATAAAAACATCAAGAACCAACATTATAACTTAATATAAGATAGTTACTTCAGAGGAAGAGATTCTAAAATATGTATATACCTTTGTAGGTAAAGGTGTTAAAGTGAGCCAATCCGGCTCACACCGGTTGATTCACCATGAGTTAAGCTAAAAAAGGATCAGTTTAACCCGACTCACTTTTTTGATGAGTCAGAATTTTGCAATCCGATCCAATTCACTATAGGTTGGTGAATTAGTGGGTTGACTCACTTACAAATTTTTTTTTTTTTTTTTTGCAATTTATTTTATATATTTATTACATTACAATGAGAGTGAATTGACTTAATTTACTTTTTATAATAGTGAAATTAAAGTGTTTCCTTAATTCTTGAAATATTATTATAAAGATAATAGTTAAAAATTAAAGTATCAACTTATATAACATGAGAAACAAATTAATTAAACATTCACACTATTCAAATATTACTGAGCAACATTATAACATTTAAAAATATGAAATTTTAAACCTATATAATTAGAAATACTATATAATTAGAAATACTAAATAATTATAACATTTAAAAAAAAACTTGTAAAAAAATGTTAGTGTGTTAAGTAAGTCAATTCACTTTCAATCCGATTTGAACCCGTTTAATCCGCGGGTTAAGTGAGCTGAATTCAGTTCAATCCACCTTTGAAAAAAACTGATTATTTTTTAATCCAACCCGACTCCAACCTTTAGGGAGCTGAGTTGGCTCACAGGTTCACTCACCGATTAGAGTTTATTTTGACATCTCATTTTGTTGGTAGGACAAAGAAGGGGGAAGTTTGAGCCTTGACCTTATAGGTTTTAACCAACAAGAGAGAATGATGAGAGAAAATTTCCTTGGCTTCCCTTATTACAATATGTCATCAAAAATAGGTATATGAAACTTTCTAATTGTCATACGTCACGTCATCAAAGGTTGAAGAGAAACATATTTAGTTTTGCTCTAAGTTGACCTTGATTAAGATTATTCCCTAAATTAAGTGTTTTACATATTTTATAATATATTATTTTTGTTAAATCAAATAGTAGAAGATTTTTAGATTTCAATTGGTTAATAAATTTAATCATAGGTTATAATTTTATTATTTTTAGTCAAAGAACAAAGAGTTCACCAATGGTCTATTTTCTAATTTGTTTTTTATATTGCATATGGAATTTTGATTTTGATATTTTTATGTTGCGCGTCACTAATTAAGGTTTGTTACGGGTGGATGAGATCCCAAGGCTAAACTCTTATTAACTTTCTTTTGATTGTTTCAAAGAGTTTACCAAAGTCAGGTTTGCTGAATTTGTAGAGAAAAGTCATGTAGTTGACTTTTACATATGGACTTACCTAAATGAAGACTTAATCTCTATCCTATAAATGTTAATCTGTAATTATTATAAAGGTCTAAAATATTAGAATGTTACATCAAACACTTTTATAATATAATATGTAAGTGACAAAAAGATGTGCTTGTAGTCTACAAAACTAACAGAGTTAGATGTAAAAAAAAATGTGTGATAAAAGGATGAAATCATAAAATCACACAGAATGATGAATATTGTTATAAAATGTCAATCTTGACATGTTTTGTTGCAGTTTGCAGACACGTTTCGTAGGTAGATAATCAAACTCAGAGGCCAGAAACAAAACTGATCTTTAGGATCTTCATGCTAATTAATGATGTTTATGTCGTAATTAACGAGTTAAGCTACATGTATTATCGACACATGTGATGGTTGGAAAGGTTTCACGCTTGAAGGATAATGGAGGTCACAATCATTTTGTTTCTTTGTAGCTCTTCTTGAGTGGACTCTCTGAACCCATGCACCAATTTTTCCATGCTTGAGTGTGTAAAAGTAATATGCTGTAAGTCGTAACTACTACTCAATCATTGGATGTTGTTGACCAAATGTGTTTTAAGAGAATTTTTTAAAATAATAGTAACAGTTGCTAAAATGCCCCATGCTACTTATTTAACTTAACTATGGTCAAGTGGGTAGAGAAAAGGTCGCAGAGTGCAAGTTTGAAAATTTTATTAAATATCTTCAATACATTCAAGAGCCTGAAAACAACATTAATATCATATTTTTTAGATTCTCAAGTAAGTTTTTAATGTAACATGCACTGCTGACATTATTTTTGTGTTTTGAAGTACAAGGATCGCTCTTTCTTATAGTTTTTAAATTTCATTTCAACTGGACCACTGGGAAAATTGCTTATTAAATTTCATTTCACTAAAAGGTTATTCTTCTTTCAAATTGCGTTTCTTTTATAAAATATTTAGTAATAATTAAATATTTTTCTTGGAAATGACTAATTTAGTTTTTTGAGCTTAATTAAATATATAAAATAAGTTTAATTGTCACACGGTGTACCCGTAAACAAATCTATACAATACTAAGAAAAAATAAGTTAAAATTAATTTTGTAAGCTAAATCGTTAAACAGAATGATATGCAAATGGAAGATGATGTAAAATGTATTTATATCACGAATGCATTCTAGTAGCAATGCACAAATGTAAAAATTAAAACCCATCTTTTATACTATTTTAAAGTAATTATTTTAAGAAAAAAAATGATAACTTTATTATATATGAACTTTTTTTAATTAAATAACCGCTTAAAATACGTATATCATTTTTCTTAAAATTCAAACTTCCAAATAATCCTTTTGATTTGAAATCAAGGACAATAGAAGAACTCCAGCGGGTGGTTTTAAATATTTAATTATTTATTAATTTTGATATATCTAATACATCTATATCGTTTAAGATTAAAGTTAGGAATAGTCTAAATATATTTTTATCCTTCAATATTCCATATTTTTTTAAGGGCAATATCTTAAATTTAGTAACTAATCTTAATAATATTATTTCAACGAATTTTCGACAAAATCATAAAAGAAAATTCAAATCAAACAATACTTTAAGAATAATTAGATTATAGATTTACAAATATTTAAAATTGCATACCACGGGAATGAATGATTGAATCAATTTTTAATGAGAATGATGAAAATATTAGTCTATTTTAATGAATTTGACACTTAACATCCCTTGACTTATTGGCTGGCTATACATCTTTTTGATTTTTATGTATGTGTGTGTTGGTGTTGATGAAAATGAAACAGCAAAGATTCCAACTGTCTAACGATTGGGTTTAGACAACGCATTACAGCCCTCAAGTACCATCGTTGGTAGCACAAAATTGGTGCCGCTCCACCTCTTTATCCAACTCACCATTTTCCATCATCTTTCTTCGATTTATCGTACCGTATTGTTAATGTTTGTCATGCCATAATTATCATTAGGGTTCCTAATTAATCAAATAAAATTATTCTAAAGGACCCAATGCCAATGCTAAAGTTAAGTTGAATGTTATTCTCGCCGTCAACTTTTTATAGCTTTGCATTTGTTTTCTACCTCTTACATTTAATTACCACTCCCACCTATATTTATCTAACCAGCTAAATTCCTCACATAAAGTGGATTATTAATTTTGTGGCATAATTATTAAATAGAAAACATAGGTGTTGTCGTGTTAGTTAATATTAATATTTGATGTAATTAAGATAGATATAGATGTTTGACCCCTGGGCTAGGGGACGAGTCAGGTAGTACCAAGATTGAGGACCTCGATCCGTGTGCGGTGTTTGATAGTATGAACAGTTAGAAGGAATGCTAATTCTAATTCTTGCTCCGCAAAGGGAGGGGACAATGAAAGAAACGACACAACTACCAAGTTGACTCCTTAATAATATCCAATCATGGTGACACGCCTTTTGTTGTTGCCTCAAGAAGCTGCACACAAAACTTGCTTTTTCCAATAACATCTGTCACCCTTTTGGATATTCCATCTTCTTACAATATTTTTAGCAAATTGCCAGTTTAAGAAAAAACAAATATCTTTCTGTTTTCATCGTTGCCAACGATTTTGCATCTGGTGGGGTTTCATGGAGGAGGTTTGATGCGATCATTCCTCTCCCAGAAACCACATATTCCACCACCTGGGTTTTCATCCTTCCGAGGTTGGGGTTGTGGATTTTCATGCTTTTTGTTAGTTAGTTAGATAGATAGATATATTCTGACGTGGGTTGTGTAATTTGGAAGGTGGGTTAATGCTCAATGGTTATCCCTCCAATCATTTTTTGAAAGGAATAGTTGGAAGTTGGTGTCAGATTCACAGTACCCGCTTCGCAAATTGAAATAGAATAGAAATTCTACCAGAGGTATAAGGATATTTTGTTTTGTATTATGGTAAAATAATTTTGTGTTATTGTTCGGTTTCTCGAAGTTCACGAAGGGTTGAACCAATCTGTAAGAAAATGTTTTTTAATATTTAAATGAACAGTTTTAAAGTTGGCAATTCATTGGTTGCGCAGACTCGAAGGGTTGTGGACAAAACTACCGGAACCTGTTTTCCATATCTCTCGAGAATCATGTGGGGCTTTGATTGTTACAACCAATTCTTTCGAATGCGTGGGAAATTCTGATTGAGTTGTTGTTGTTGTTGGTTTGGTAGATGGGATGAACCTTTGACAGAGAACAAGATCTGTCCAAATCAGAATGCTGGATTGATGATCTCATGTCGGGGGTGTTTGTCCAAAAGAGAAATTGGTGCCTTTCGGTGAAGCTGTGAAGAGACCCTGCTTCCAATTTCCTGAATCGTGTTGTGGCTTTGATTTGTGAGGGATATGAAGTTTCTGAGCTTGGTGGGGAATTCTTTCGGCTGTTCTGCATCTGGTGAGCGGTTAGTTTCTGCTGCAAGAGATGGTGACATTCAAGAGGCCAAAGCCTTGTTGGAATATAACCCCCGTCTTGCAAGGTATTCCACTTTTGGTGTTCGCAATTCCCCTTTGCATTACTCTGCCGCTCATGGCCACCATGAGGTACTTTATTCAATGCACTCCATCTCCTTGTATAATGTTTTGCAATTCTTTTCAAAATATCAAATGTGTTTTTGTGTTAATGCAGATAGTGTATCTCTTGATTGAATCCGGAGTTGATATCAATCTCAGAAATTATCGCGGTCAGGTAATCCATGTTTCGTTTTAATGTCTCTTTAAATTCTATTCACAGTATTTACATGTCACATCACATGGCAAATTTTGCTGCTTTGGATTATAGAAACGACCATTTCTTTTACTTACTTTTCACACTGAACAACATTAACAGACTGCATTGATGCAAGCTTGTCAACATGGTCACTGGGAGGTGGTTCAGACCTTGACTATTTTTAGAGCCAATGTACGATCGGACTATCAACCAATTTTGTTCCAAATGTTGCTAACAATCAGATAAATCTTGAGTTGTAAATGTAAAACGTTGGTTGTTAAATTTGATTGCAGATCCACAAAGCTGATTACCTAAATGGAGGAACTGCCCTTCATTTGGCTGCTTTGAATGGCCACACCAGATGCATTCGGCTAATCCTGGCAGACTATATACCAAGCATCCATAACTTCTGGAATGCGTTACAGACAGGTCATCATAAATCAATCGCAGAATTTGATCACAGGTACTCTGTCTCTCACTCAAAGGTCTAATGGCTTCTTCCGCTGTGGCAATGAGTTAATTTTGTCTTTAAATGGTTGCATACAAAGTGGTCTTTGCGAGGTAATTAACAGAACTTCTGATGGAGGGATCACTGCTCTGCATATGGCAGCATTGAATGCGCATGTTGAAAGTGTACAGTTACTCTTAGACTTGGGAGCTTCTGTGTCTGAGGTTACTGTGGAGGATGGAACTACCATTGATCTAATTGGTAATTGTTTGGCATTTCTGTTTCATGGTGTGGAGTGAAATATTTGCTTTGGAAATTTACAATATGTACTAGTAGATTAGTGTTTCCGCTGTTAACAAAACTACACTGCTGCTGCTGCTGCTTTCTCTAACTAAAACCAGTTGGTTATTTCTCGTTAATAATCTCAACATTCCCATTTCTGTTTCCCGAATGGCTTCAGGATTTGCTTGGTTGACTGAAAATTAGCCGGGAAAAACTTTACATCAAAATTTTGTTACAATTGTTTTGGGCAATAAAAATTAGAGTATCTGGAGCTAAATTGCAACTCAATTACATTCTATTTCCACAATTGGTCATCTCTCCTAAAGCGAGAAGGAAATGACTTTTCACCCGCTTGAAAATGACAGTAGTTACATATCATTCCACATTATTTTCCCCATTTTTTGAGCTTAGCATTAGTGACTGAGTGGATTTCTGCCTCTTTCATCTTTTTTCTAAGCCTCATACGTATGGTTGTTTGTGAGATAGTATCAAGTATAAATTTATTAAATTCTATCAGATAGAGATTTGGGTTATGAGAAAGTTGATCCCCATCAAGTCATCATGTTGAAACTCCCTCCCCGTTAGAGTTAGTTTAAACACTCTGTAAGTTAGTACACGGCTTAAAAGATATTAAGAAATTTAAACGTATCATAGTAAGTTAATTTAATCAGTTTTACCTTTAATAACTGCTGTTTATACTTATTTTTGCAGGTTCTGGAAGTACTCCACTCCATTATGCTGCATGTGGTGGAAATGCCCAATGCTGTCAAGTGTGTTTCTATTTTCCTTTAGAAGAGAACTATACTTTTGCAACTGAAAATATATTATTCAACGTAATCAATTGGGTACCAGCATATTAAAGTTCCTTTCCCTTTTAATTTTTTTGTTATTGTTTGGTTCAGCTGTTGATTGCCAAGGGTGCCGATGTGACTGCCAAGAATGCAAATGGGTACATCTAAATGTCTCTGTTACCTTTTGATATGTGATGACTTTATTCTACTTACTCTCTACGATAGCAAAGATATTAATATTTTGGTCCCTATAAACGATGGAAAAATGATCATTTCCCTAAAGCAGCCAAACAACTCCCTTGGCTTTTTACCAGAAACTAAAGTTTATTCCTGATTTGGTCATCGATATTTCTGAGTCGTATTATGTTTTATTTGATGAAGATGTGCCCTAAAAATTAGCCTCGTATCTTCTTTTTTTTCTTTATTAACTGTAATTGGATTTTTCACTGGTTATTATGTTCAAGTTAAATGGCAGTTCATCTTGGCATTCTGAATTTTAGTATTATCCGCATGACTTGGATTTGCAAGAGGCTCTTCTTTCTTCATTACAATTTGAATCGAGGATAAGATTGTTTTCTGACTGCATTCTTTTGAAGAATCCTTTGGTCTTTACTGGATAAAAGACAATTGAACCTACCACGAGTGTAGTAGTTCCCGTAATGCTTATTTTGAAGAAGCATGCTATGTTGCATTTGAATAAAGCAAGCAACAATTTATGCTGTCGAAAGAATTTGTTTGTCAATGATGGGTGTATAACTTTTCGGTTTACTTCAATGATTTTTGTTTTGAAGATGGACCCCCTTGATGGTTGCTCGTTCGTGGCATAGAAACTGGCTTGAGGACATCTTGAAAACACCTCCAGCAGAACCCTTACAAGTTCTTCCATCTCCATATTTATCTCTTCCACTTAAGAGCATTGTGAGAATTGCTAGGTATGAGTTTTAGCTCTATTCTCTTATCCATTCTTCAACTAATCTTCGTATTGAAGTGTACGATATTTAGTGCTATCTCCTATGCTCCTCGTTGGGAGAACCGATTGAAAACTTTTGTTCTCCTAGGAATTAGCATCAATATATTTTCATAAGCACAATTTCTATTAATCTGTCCAGTCTGCTCTGACTTCAAATCAACTAGCAGGTTGATTTGTCTTATCATGCTTTGATTGCGGTGTCTGTCTGGCCTGATTCTTCAACAGTATTGATGGAAATAATTATATTTAACCAGTGATTTTATGTGACTATGTTTCTAACTACAAACGTTACGTGTTATTTTGGGTTCAATAATTTCATTTTGACATCCAGTGTCATAGACATAACAGGGAAACATGTTTGATCTGCGCATAGCTTGCGCCAAATTCGGGATATATTTGGTCAAACTGTCTTTATCTCTCTATGAAACAATTTAACCCCGTATTGTACACGTAATGAATTAGCCTAAGTTACGTAATTATTATTAATTTGTTCCATGAAACTAAACAAAGTGCCAATATGAGAACATTTTTTCACTGCAAATACTACATCTTGAATTACAGAGCAAAATTAGTATACATTTTTATCAACACTTGATTTGATTTATCAAGTTAACTCTACCCCAAATTGGGGTGTTCCAATGATTTCTAATATCGCTCCTCCTCTCCTTTTGCTTCTGTTGTGATCTTCCTTGACAGAGAATGTGGATGGAGGACGAATGAATTAGCACCAGCATGCTTAGATCCATGCGCTGTTTGCTTGGAAAGGAAGTGTATGGTCGCTGTCGAAGGTACATTCCTCTTAAATGGGCAATCAAACATCTGTTCTTTGTTTAGTATTAATTCTGGATCCATTGGATGCAATTAGATTCCTTGGTGTCTCGAATGATTTATCCTTTTCAGGCAAAAAGGGTTGTGTTATGTTTAGAAATTTGCCCCGGGGCAATTTTATTGTTTAGGAAACATCACATTTCATTTTCTAGTAATAACTAAAGTCGTTTCATTCTGACTAACATGGTTGCATATATAAACATCAATATTCGATATGGTTTCTGGATTTTACAAGGGCCGGTAGCTCGTCATAAACAATATATGAAGGTTCACATCTGTTCCCTTTTTACCGGTTGCACTTGTGTGTATGCATGTGATATTCCAATGTGCTATAGAAATTAGAAACGGTTACAAGACTGCCATCGTTTCATGAATTCATCTCGTTTTATAATAAGCCTGCCTTACTCTTTTTCTTTTTGCAGTTGTTTTGTAGTTTATATATATAATAATAGCCTGGAGATACTGTTTATATATATGTCGTTTGGTTTCATGCATAAATTCCTACATCATCGTATGGTGGTGCATGCAGGTTGTGATCACGAGTTCTGCACACAATGTGCTTTATATCTTTGTTCTACAAACTCTACTTCATCAACCACAAGTTCCCCCCCAGGTTCAATCGCTTGCCCTCTCTGTAGGCACGGCATAGTCTCATTTGTGAAGCTTCCAGACGCAAGGCCCCTACAGAAGGAAATCCAAAGGCCATCAAATCTGTCACTGGCATTTTGCACTTGTTCAAGTGAAGTATTGGAGGATTCCACTGACATGACCACCCCATTTTGCAAACCAACATCACGTGGGTCAAAAACTTCTTCCGTTGCAAGAAAATATCGCTCCAAGAGCTGCCAAGCGATCCCCTCATTCAAAATCAACCCCAGCCTTTGCTTGGGAGCAGAAGTTAGCCCCTCTCTGGTCCCTTGCACTGCGAGCAGGACCGTGAGGAGCCGCTTGGCGAGGTGTTCCAGTTTAAGACGATCATCTTCTCAAACGGAAAGAAGGAAGTCATGGTTTTGTTCTTTCAATCAATCTGTTGCCACAGGCAGTGGATGCTGATTACATTTTGGTCTTTTCATAAAGCTTTTTCTTTGTGTCACACCAACGTAAACAGTATCCAACGTTATATTCATCATTCCAAATATCATTCACTATTCAACAACTATTTAGCTTGTATATACCTTGCCCCTTTGTTCAGCTGGGACAAGCGTTACTTTTTTGGCAACATACATTAAAAATTCAACAAGATTCATGTTTGACGCATGTAAATGCAAACTGGTCTATGGAATTTCGTGGCTTATCATTACTAAATAGCAACCAGTGAAGTAGCTAAAGCACAATCCGATACTTTGTGATATATCTTACGTAGTGCAGATACCGTATGAAGTTTGGACCAGTGAGTGGTCTTTGCACATGGAGAAGGCCACTGGTGATGTTAGGGGCACGTCACACTTTCATTAAAGTTTGGCCAAAGGGTCAGAAACTCAGAACCTAAAGGACATTGACGCCTTAATTCAGTTCTCAGTAAAACAATAAATCCGTGCCAGCAGGACTTAGGAATTATGAGTAATTGGACCCACAATCCCACGTGCAGATATTTATTATCCTTTGGGTACCCTCTTCTAGCAGAAATTCCAAACCAAAACAACGTAATGCCAAACATTCAAGGATATTGCTAATTAGTGTCCAGAACTCCTTGGAATGAAATCCTTTGTTAAAAACTATGAGAATATTCCATACAACTTGTATTCAAAAAAACTACAATTATATATCATTATACAATAATAACATATATATATTGTTAGTATTTGGCGCTTATAAAATAGACGAAAATAATCTCAAGATATTTCCCGTTTGACATACTAACTTTTAGGCTCTCCATATACGCGTTCATATTTTTTTACTAATATCTGCTCAATGTATACTATCATCACCCAAACTTCTTATTATTTTATGAAGATCGTTCTCATTCCATCACCAAGACCTATAACATAAGAGATGCCAAACGTTCACTCTCCTTAATTAAAGGTTATAACTAACTGAATATAACAGATTCTTGTGTTTCAAGTCTTAATCAATTTCACTGAAAATGCTATGACTTTTACCAAATTCAAAGGAAATGTTAAAGTCTGTACGGCACTCTTCAGTAGAAGAACACTTTTGTTTGTGCTAAAGAACATTGAAATGTAATCTGCAATAAGCAGTCATCTTGAAAATCGTAAATGTAAATAGAAAAAATGTCAGTTATATATTTAGAGTGTGCAACTTCAGCTTAAATGTAAAACTAAAACAACAGAAAGGATCATAGGAAACAAATCTATTTGCAAACTGTCTCGTCTTATAATAATAACTATCACACTAAAACATACATTTGCGGTTGGTATCAACCTCAAGCTCAGGAGGAATAGCTAAACAATAATAAGATGGGAGTGACTGACATGATGAAAAGAAAATAAAAATATAAAATTAAAAAAAATAATTATCATCCTAAATAAATAAAATAAAAAAAGTCTTGCAAGGTCAAGAAAAAAAAATAAAAATAAAAAAAACTAAAAAATTAAAAGCTCAATCAGGATATCGCCATTGAAATGGTATCTCACGCTTCATTCTCCATAGGGTGCAAGTGCAGAGAAGGCGAAGGAATGTTGTTGCATGCAGTGGAGTGCGAGAGTTGTAGGAGATGGTTGATGGCATCTGTGAGAGATTGTTGAGGGAAGAGCATATTGAGTTGAGTTGAGATAGAAGTGACAAGTTTGTAGAAAGGTTAAGTTAGGAAAAGGTGATGGTGATAATTGGTGATAATAGGGGTAGGGGTGATATGATATAAATGGGCAAGTGGTGGTGCATGGTGAGAAGATTGATGGGGTTTATATAGTGAAAAGAGAAGGGGAAATAAATGAAAATAAGGGAGTACTGACATTCCAAAAATGTTGTTGTTTCAGTGAAGTTTGAAGAAAAAGGAAGAGGTTAGTGGACCCAAAAACTGTGGATTAATGGATTCAAAAAACCCTTTTTTCCATGTTGTAGGTCTGTGTCTCTCTGATCCCTCCAGCGAGAAGTCTTGATTATAAATCAGATAAAATGGCGACTGATTTGAGAGAAGAAAGGATAAAGTACAGTGCAGTGACAAGCAACGTGACTTAACCATATTTCTCTTCTGTTCTCTAATCTTTTACCTCCTCACTCACGTAAATTCAAAAGCATATCATGGGAATTCGGACTCAATTTTCCAATAAAAGGAAACAAGTTAAAACAGTATGGGGCCTGCAATCAATTCTCTCACAGGGTAAAAGTGAAAATCAAGCATGTATACGCCTCACTACTATTTTTTTTATTATATATATTCCCATTCCTTTTTATTCACATGTCAAATATTATTTAAGCTTCTATATCAAGATAAACATAATTATACCATTTACAGTTTCACACACTATTCCCAGCAAATCAACTCACACGCTATCTTCGTTAATCAACCATCAAATCAATTTAACTAACCATTTTTCAATTACCAATAATTCATTATATACTTCCTAAGCTTAGTGCTAATCATACAAGGTATATCTATATCTAAACGTGTTTGATATATACTTATAGTTTATTGTCGACAACATAGAGATAAATACACAAGTATGATATTGTTCACTAAATTTATATGCCACGTATGCATGGGTACAAATCATAAATAACATTCAAATTTGAATGCTATTTATGGAAACTCATACAACACGTATGCGTGATTAGACATTTCACCTTGAGATAATATTTGCTGAAGATTTTTTGTCGTTTAAGATTTGTTTTTAATCATGATGCTAGAGAGGATGCAGATTTGCGCGGAAATAGCAAGAGGCCATTCGATTTGCAGAGAAAAGGTTGGGAGATGGATGCGTAGATTTTATTTGCGATGTTATGAAAAAAAATGTTAAATCATTATTTTTAGATTTTTTTTATTAAGAAAAGCTAGAGAGATTCTAAGTTTTTAATTGTGTGACACTAAGACATAATATTTGTAATTTTTTTTATATAACATTCACTCTTTTTTTTTTTATAACGTGAGACTTTCCATTCATATTTAGATTTTTAACTTACGTAAGATATTTCAAACTTTTAGGTATAATGAATAATATTTCATGAACATTGTGGAGGAAAATCAATCTAATGCTGAATTTCTCACTAAATAGAGAAGAAAATCCCTATGGTCACTAAAACTTTTTTGTTCCCTTCAAATCTGTAGAATCAAATACGTTCACAGCTCCATCTTTCAATCCTGAACAATTCTACATGTTTTATGAATTTAAATTTGTTGAAAATCTCAGCACTTATTCTTTTTAACCAGTATATGCTCTAATTTATTTTAAATTAATTGAAATGAAATTATACTTATAAACATGAATTTAGGTTTATTCCCGTTTATATTGAAGTCGCGTTTAAAAATATGCTTTTATTTCTTATATTTTGTTCAAATAAAGGGTGATTTTTTTTTCTCAAATTTGAATACAAAAAATTTCAATACATTTTAAATAAGCAACATAAAAATGTTTATCAAGCCAAGATAAAAGTTATTATCCCGGTCCATTTAGATAACGAAGGTGGTATACTGTAACATTTTAACTCCAACCAGTTCTGGTTCAGCATTTATTTTTAATTTTTTTCATCTTTATTTTAAACAAAAAGTAAATAAAATAAAATTTTAAATTATCGAAATTCAAATAAAAATCACAGTATAAATGAAACGACATTAAATCGTGCTTACCACGATTGCATTTTAATTCTTTAAGCAAAATTAAAAATCGTATATATGTATAGGATTCTTATATATATACTTATTAAAAAAAGGTTGCATATGCATATATGACTTCTTACCGAAAAGAATCACTTGTATTTCTAGAAAGAAATATATGAAGTGGTTGATAGTTCCACCACTTTTACTTCCCACGATGACTTTACATAATATGACCTCATTCTCAAAAAGGATTTGCAAGCATGAACTTGGAGTTTTCACCCACAGTACTGCATCTAAATCAAAATACAGTCACATCCTCATTAGCATACTCTAGGGCAAAAATAGGTATAGTATTTATCCGTCACTTCTTATATCTTCAAAACCACGATATGCGTAAAATTGGACTATAATATCTACTCAAATTATGATTTAAGGATTTTGAAATAAATCTAAAAAAAAAAAACCAGCAATATAAAATGAATTTTGTGTGGTACATGTATATTTGGGAAAAGCTATGGGATGGAGAGTTAGGGTGACGAAAAAACATGACAGCTTTGCACGCAAAGCTGGTTACTTCTGCACTGGGCCTTTCTCTTCTTTTCTTGTTGATTTTTAATTTCTATTTTCATCTTTTCACTTTGTTCTTTCCCATCAAATGCTACCACGTTTCATACCTGTTAGGGTTGCAGCCGTGTGGGGTACAGGGTTTCCAAGTACCAATTTAGGATTTTTGTTTCTATATTTTTTCCTTACACCAATATATTAGGTTTATACATTTTGATGCTACACTTGAATAAGAGATTTCTAACATTATCATGTTAGGGGAAAATAGGAGTGAAAGAAAATATTATTTGAGCTATATAAGTGGTTTTTGAAATGATAAAATGAGGTGTGACGAATTGTGGAGGGAGAAGAAGGAGGAATTATTGGAAGGGTGACAGCATGCATGTGATTTTATGTGAAAAGCTCAGCTTGAATTGAATGGAATTGTTGTAACAGTGGATTGAAGAGAGCGACCACTCCCACGTACAAAGGCCTAACCTACCCATCGGATAAATGCTTCTTCTCTTCTCATTATTATGGTGGCATTGTAGCATCAGAGCATAGCATATCAACTACTAGTTTGAAGAGAGTGTGAAGGATTATGTTACTTAATTAATGAACCCTTTTCAATATCTTAGATGTAATGATAACAATTGGCAAAGTGTGATAGTGATGGGACAACACATGGTCAATCCATCACTCTCTTCAACTCTGTCTCAGAGTCCTTTCCTTTTCTCCTTCAACTTTCTTCTTCCATCGTTACACCTCCTACGTAAGACAAACATATCAACAACATGCAATGCAAGCCCGTTTCCAACGCCCCCCCTTTTTCATGTAACACTAATTCAAACATCTCAAATATATCATTTTTTACTCTCTTCTTTCACTACTCTATATCCTCAACCTCTATTCTGTCAAAGTCAAAAAAATGGAAAAAACTTATACTCAGTTCAACATTTTCAACACTTTTTTCTACAAGTTAGTAGTAAAGAAGATGATATTGTGGGATTAAACCAAAAAAGAAGTGGTGGACGCATGTGTGTGTGTGTGTGAGTGAGAGAAAGAGAGAGAAGCTTGAGCCTTGTCTTCAGACTCTGCAATTCTCACGTTACCAATAAATGCTTTGTGTATCTTTTTCCATATTTCTCCCCGAAATGTTGCTATTCACCGCTATGGTTACGTAAAGGTAAGCAAAGGCATCTTATCAGTTTTTGTGATTGTGGGGTAGCAGTGAAACCAGATTAAACAATTTCTTCCAAAACAGGTGGGTGGGTGGATGATTTTCAACTTTTATTATTAATATTGTTCATTGATAACAGAAGGAATCAATTCAGTTTTTTTGATGTGTGATGGAAAACAATAACGGATATTGATTGGCTTAGTCGTAGAATAGGGAATAGGGAATAGGGATATAGCAATAGAAGTAGGAGGTAGAGTGAATCTACAACCGTATTCCCTGTGTTACCAACACTTTGCCGTGTTCAACAAGGGATCTTCTTCACCTATATTTTCTCCTCCTAAATCACTGCATCATAATTTTAATTCATAACAATCAAACACCATGTCAATAATATCTAAAATGCTAAACAAAAACATACAAATAAATGTACGAAGACTCTAAGCTAAAATCTGAATTTAGGTAACATAGCCTCCTACTCCTCATAAAACTGTTTCTAATAGATTCTGCGAAATAGAGAAAACCAACATTAATGTCAATGTAAAATCAACTTGGAGTCATTTTTCACGCATAATCTATTCCACCCTCTCTGTGAAGCCTGTTCAATAGCCATCATCATGACTTGCAGAACCTCTGCTTGAAACACAACATTAATGTCAATGTAGGAAACAAAACCACTTATGAAGACTCCGACACATCATTAAAAATACCAGAACTAGTAATATGACCAGGATAATCCCTAACAACTCTATTTGTGCTGCATTTGACAAACCAAAACGAAGATGAAGTAAATTTACTCGAACTTTAGAACGATGATTAGAAATACCAATCTTCCATTAAACGTAGTCCCTCTCAAGATAGAAGCTAAGAACGTAGTTTCATGATTAATTATGAGCCATAATATATACCAAAAAAAAAAAAATAGCATGAGAACTTCAACAATATGACTCATCTTGTGCTAGAGACCAAATTGTCTTAGCCTCATCCTCAAGTTACAATCTTTCCCTGAAGCTTAGGTAAACGTCATGAAATATGATGAAGAATAACAATATATCAGTCACCATCACTTTTAATTGCTTTCGAACATTCAAGGCTAACCCTACTGCATAGGCACCATACATCATTCCACATTGACATGGACCTTTCATATACTTTAGAAAAACTAGGTCAAACTCAACAACATTTATAACAAACTATAACTTGATTATCCCTTCAGACCATCCTAACTCGCATTAATTAGGGTATCCCATATTTTAACACACGCTATAGGTTTTTAACATGATAACACATCATGACGCTATAGGGAATTTTTATGACCCTTTTTAATATTAAAATTTAATTCAACTATTTAAGTGTATTTTATTATAGTGTATTTAATTATAATAAAGGATGATATTTGATGAAGTCTAATCACAATAATCCCATTTCATTACAAAAGTCATAACTTTTGGTACTTCTCTTCACTCGATGCGGAGTACAAAACAATTTCAACCATTTTTACCAATGGGTATTACTAACCGGTATCCTAAAGACACTGGTTAAGGATAATTAATATATATTAGATCGTACAAAAGTACATAGATAAGTGTAATATTAACTAAAACCTGACCTAATAACTATTAATGCAACTTTATTTTTTTTTAAAAGACAAAAATGTCCATAAATATTGTACATGTGTATTTAATATTTTATTTAATGTTCACAAATAAAATTTAAAAACTAATTAAATAATAAAATAACTATATTTTAATGTTGCTAAAAATTAGATATAAGAAAATTTAAATTAATAAAAAACCAACAAAAAAATAGTGTTAAACATCTAAAACTTAAAAAAAAATAACATAAGAAAGTATAAATTAACATAAAAACCAATAAAAAAATAGTGTTAAATATCTAAAAATGTTACAAAAAATGAATAATTAAAGTGTCAATTTAAGAATTAATTGATCTTTTTTTCTTTTTAGTAGAGACCTTAAAAATTTCAAAATCTTGTTTTGTAACAGTAAGTTATTGTCTACACATTTAAAAAGATATTTTTGTCTTTATAAAATTTATTATGTGCATTTATACTATTTTAATTACTGTATTTAATTATTTCAGCTTTCAATGTAAAAATGATGATATCAAAGCACATTTATTATTCCTTAACCAATGCCCTAGGTGGGCACTGGTTAGGATTCTCCTTTACTAATTCACTACTTTTTTTCTCTAATTAATTTCCAGTACCATATTAATCATTAAATTTATCGGTCCAAAAAGTTGTTTCTTTTTGTAAGTAATTAGGTTTTTATCTTAAAGAATTTTTATTAGTAAAGTTTTAACAAGACACATTCTCCTATTAATGGACATTCAAGGGGAGGGAGTGTTATCAATTAATGGTAGTCTATTGATTTGAAACAATTACTCATGATTGATACTCATATGATTCATTACTTCATTACTTCTTAGGTAAATATTATTTGTATTAATTATTTATTTGATTTGTATCTTTATGGGTTATGGGTTATCATGTTACATATATAAATAGGACTCTTTCTCTCAATAATAAAGACACACAGAAATTGTCCCCTCTTATCTCATTCTCTATTCTTCTCTCTAGGGATGTCAACGGGACGAGGACAAGTTTTGTTATCTCATACCCATTCCCGTAGAAAATACCAATTTAAACCTAGTTGATAAAATTTAAAAATATTTTTAAAAAATATAAAAGAAAAATAAATATTCAAATTAAAATATATTTTAAATGTTTGTATACTTCAATTTTTTAAATTCTAATGAATCTCTTTTTTATACACTAATAAAAGTGTTAATACATCAGTTGATCAAAATGTCGCAAAGAACAAATAATAAACATAATAATAAAATTTTGACATAAATCTTGTATCTTTTAAACTCCATTATATGTTGGATGGTGATAAAAAAATATTCATAGCAATTACATTAAATTTTTATATTGTAGTAAATAAAAGTTATTTATATAATTATAGTGAAAAAATTACAGTATGATTGATAATAAGTTAGAAAATAAAAAATAATTAGATAAAATATATCGAAATAGTATTCTACATGATGAAAATAAACAACAAATAAAAATATTAAAAATTAACAAATGTGTGCCTTTGAAACAATTTGAGAGACTATTGAAAGAAATCGCACAAAGAAAAACAAATGTATAATTAATCAAACTTGTCTAATATCAACATATATACTCAATAGTTGAGAAATAACAAAAATTATTTTAACGAAACAAAAAAGTTATTAAAATGAAACAAAAATTAATAATAATAAGTAAAGAAATTTTTTATATTACCTAATAAGTGAAAATATTTATGCTATTAAATATTTAAATTGAGAGTATTAAACATTCTCATGTGAAAGAAAAATATACAATAAATAAAAATATTAAAAAATAATAGAAATATTCAAATGTGATACATAATTTTTTTTAATTCACATACATCATTTTAATATAATTATATAAAGGTTATGATAAGATAAAAAATATATTGGAGCTGCGAATGAGCTTCATGACAGACCAAATAATTAGAAGAAATAAAAAATAAAAAGTATATTATATATATGATTACTTTATTAATTGTAACAACTTAAATTGGAACGAAGATATGGCGAGGACGGGTATTATGGCGGGATATGTACATCCTCATACTCATCGTCATACCCAATTGAAAAAGTCGAAGAATCTCCATACCCATACCTAGTCAATGGGGGGTTCTCCGTCAAAACGGTAATAAGTTCGGACAGTACCTACGAAGACAGATTTATTTATCATCTTTACTTCTTTCTTCTCTCTATTATGCTTTATTTTATTATATATATATATATATATATATATATATATATATATATATATAAAAGGTTAAATCTTTATTAAATCCACTTATAGTACAAATAAAAAGAAATGGGAGTAGTTACTAAAAGATATACATAGATGAAGAAACAAATATATACATACTTATCCTTTCTTTCGTATTCGAATTTAAAAAAGTATAATATTACTCATATTCATATCAATTAATTTAAAGTTTTTTAGTCAAAATAAAAACAAATTAAATAATAAATGACATGCTGTTACATGTTATTTTACTTTTATTTATCTCTTGTCAATTGTTACATCCAAGATCTAAATGAATTATGTAATAGTGAATTTGTTTCATAATAAAGAAATTCGTCGTACAAAATTAAAATTATGAATAAAGAATTCCGTCGTACAAAATTAAAACCATACGTTTGTTTTTATTTGATAAATTATGCAAGCCATATTTATATATAAACAAAAACAAATTATGGCACATAAAATAAAACGCTTTTTTTTTTATCATTCAATTCTTTTGATTTATTTAAATTTTCAAGATAAAGCCATCGGGATTTAATTTTTATATCAAGAATACTCAAATATTATCAATTAATATATATGAAGCGGATATAACAAAAATAAAATTGTATATTAACATAATAGTTAACGTCTTTCTCACAAAAAAGATAAAAAAAAGTTTATTAATGATAAAAGTCTAAAGACATCCTAACAAACTATCTCCACTGCAAGTCTCTTGGTAATACTTTCACAAGTGGTTGGACCAAATATTTTCTCTGAAACATCAACGGAACATGTTTTTTTACCAACGCATTCCTACACACCCAAATGTTTTAAGTAAGTTATTAAAATCACCTAAAAATAAATCTAATAACGAAAATAATGCAAACACTTGAAGAGAATTATACCTTTTTCAGAATGGACAATGCATTCTTTTTGCTTTCACAGCTACCCTTGGTGAATGATCCACACACTCCTTTGGGATCACCAAAACTTGTAAATTTAATTGCAGAAATTGGACGATCTTGGCAAGACAACTCCAAGGTCTTGTTCTCATATGCATTTCCACATGCACTTCCAACAACAACAGTTTCGAACTTCACCAATGAAGGGTTACCACCCAACTCTGCAAACAAAACCAAACTATTTTCACCATCATCACGCAGAAAGGAACGAGGAACATGGTACCTGAACGATTCAAAACATAACTAAATTAATATCTTGTAAAATAATAAAGGAGTGGAAGATGGAACATCCTAGTCGTAAAACATAACCAACCATCTCTGTGTCGGGTTCCCACAATTGGTCACACATTTTGTGTCAGTGTACTCTCCACGGTAATCACATGGCTCATCACTGCAACCTTCTTCCTCAGCCAAATAACTGGGCCATATGCGTCCAAGATTTTCACCATTCACCCATGCATACCCTTTGCCCATTCCCTTCAAATCTACCACAACAGGGTCTGACCCCATAGGAGCTTTGAAGGTAGTCTTCATATTATACACACATTAGTTTTCAGTTATAATTAAAACCAAATGCCACTATAATTAAAAAAAATTAAGATGAATTACCTTGTACCAAGTGAGCATTCTGTTTGTGGGTAATTGTTGAGATTCCCAGTTGGTAGGTGAGTCTTCACTGAAGAATTTGTGGTTCCAACCATTCAATCCAACTTTGTATAGCCATTTGTGTGATGATAAATCCTTAGTGATGGTTTCATCACCTTTCTCACGCACCAGCTCAATTGGCCCAACAAGACCGGAATGCCATGTATCAAAATGTGGTCCATAGTTCTATTTTTTTCAAAACATAAATCAGCAAAATAGAAACAAATAAAACATCATTATTATGTAAATTTAAATCGAACCTGAAGTCCAACGGTGACACTAAGCAAGCTTATGGTATTTGTTCCTCGCTTCAACCTAATCTTTGACTCAAATTTATCATTGTGAATTCCATATGTGGCCCAATGAGAGCCTATTAAGTAAAGAGTGCTGAGAACTTGTTATGAATGAAATTCTGACACAAATAATACAACGTTAATGAACACATGAATCTCAAAGTATACCAATATGTTCTCCATTAACGAAGGCGTGAATCACATGGCCGCTGCCGTTAATCCTAAGACTCATATTTTCGCTCCAAAGTGGATCATCGTGCTTGAGATGAAGTCTGTCACAGAAAAAATATGGTATGATGAACAACTATAAAGTGGAACAAAAGAACATAAAAGGTTAAGTTGAGGTGGTTACTTCGTCATGTACCAGAGATAGTCACTGTTATCACTAGCCATAAGTTTTTGATCAATAAGTCCAGGTGCAGAGATGTTGCTTTTAGCATGAAGAGCATTATCAATATTCTCTGACCTCCACATCCATTTCAAAGCTATGGGATCTTTTTCTTCTTGTTTGGTTTCTTTGACCATCACAGAGGTTTGAATATTCACCTGTTTCAGTAAATATAAACTTAGGAATCAATAACATAATAGTTGATTATAACGAAAAAAACATAAATGTTTTGTCTAACCTTGGCAGTGTTATACTCTTCGTGCTGACAATCAGGAAGAAGACTAACAGACCATGCTGGAATGGTGTACTTGTTTCCTCTAAATGTTAGGGTGGCATCAGTGGTGGTGTTGGTGTTGCTCAAGAAGCAGCTTGATGATCCATTTCTGGCATAAACGGTGGCCTTAACAGAGTTTCCAAAATCAGTCTCCAAGACTTTTCCATTTGTAATAGTTTCCTCCATAGACTTCAAAACACTATGAAGTTCTTTGAGGTGACCCCATTTTGGTTGAGCAATGTTGCCTGCAAATATTAATAAAATGGATTAGAGGTGGAAGTGTTAATCCATGAAAAGTATATAATAAATTCAATTACCGTATTCATCAAGAGGAGCATCGTAATCGTATGTAGTGGTGATATATGGACCCCCGGCTGTTCTACCGAAATTAGTCCCTCCATGGTACTGAACATAAACAAAACAATAATTTAGTATAAATGAACTACGATCAAAGACACCATGCATGATTAATGTTTTCAATTATGAATTACCATGTAATAATTTTGGAATGTGCCTCCAGTTTGGAAAAATCTAGCCACAGAATAGGCAACATCTTCGGCAGTTCTGTGTGGATCTCTGCCACCCCAATTCTTGAACCTTAAATTCATCAAAAAATAAAAGCACAAATATAAGATCTATTAATGAAAATGTTAGTTAGAATTTGGAAAACAGTGAAGAATATTAGACTTACCAACCAACCCAATTTTCAGTCCACATTTTAGGACTGTTGGGATTATTGGGTTGAAAGTTGTCGCAGTACCAACCATTGCAAGTATCGATCTACACATGAAATTTAAGAACTATTAATTTCATCACTTCACAGATTGATGAAGTATTTGACTAACGTAAAATGTATAAACAAATACCATAGGCTGAGGAGCATCGGACTCTTGACACATGATCCATGGAACTCCAACGTTCAATGACTCGGCCATATTTGCACACCAATTTATGTAAGCTTTTCCCGCTTCTCCATAATGTGAAATCACGTTACCGTATTCATTTTCGATCTAAAATATCATTCACCATGTTATGGATAAATACTTTAATGGAACCATTCTCAAAAGATCGAAAAGAAAAGAGAAAAGTACCTGAGTGAGAATAATGGGACCACCTTGAGAAGCAAAAAGTTTCTCTTTTTTTACCATATCCACGATCAAAGTAGTGAAATTTTGCATTTCATTCTTAGTTCCAAAATAAAATAAAAGGAAGTCAACACTAATATGTTTTGGATAAAATTATATACATAAAAAAAACTAAATAAAATAAGAAAAATTAAACATTACCATAAACACATTATTGACCGTCCTGATCTCAACACCGGGTAGATTGTAAACCCACACAGGAATCCCTCTGAAACATGAAAAATTTTATAAACTTTGATTTCACGTAAATATGATAATAACAGAGATTGAAAAGAAAGGGTGATGAAATAATGTACCCATAGTTCCATTCGGCACAAACATATGGACCAATGCGAAGAATAGCATAGAGGCCAGAATCTTGAATGGTCTTGAGAAATGTAATGAGATCATTGTTGGCAGAAAAATCATAGACACGACGAGAAGGTTCATGTGCATTCCAGAAAACATATGTTTCTATTGCATCTAAACCTCCTTCTTTCGCTTTCTTGATTAAATCGGGCCACATCTACATATACGATTAAATTACTGAGATTAAATTAATCTAAACACCATGTTAAATTAACAAGAAAGCAAAATAAGAACAGCGATTACCTGAGGTGTGCTTCTAGGATAATGGATTGATCCAGATATAAGTATTCTTCGCTTACCATCAATCTTGATGGCTCTTCCATCGTTAGAAACTTCAAATGCATTAGTGGCCAACAACAAAACAAATAAACAGAGTGACAAAGAAAATAACTTTGCAATAGCCATTAGTGACTTGAGTAGATGTAAAACACTGTGAAGGTAATTTGAACGCAACTTCTATTATGTATTTATAGAAGAAATGGTTAGTTTCTTTTTGTTTATCTATATCTATATCTATCTATATCTAGGAATAAGAACTAAGATTTTATTTTTCAACAGAATAATTTTCTGTTTCTTATGTTACTTGTCTGTTTTAATTCAATTTGGAAAACCTTTAATACATAATTTATTTTTAAATATTTATGTGAGTACTGAATTCTTTTATTTTATTTCATTAGTATAATTATTTTAAATTTTAAATTAGAGTAATTGCTTCTTCAAACATAATTGGCTATTTAATATTTAATATTTGATTATTACATTGATATTAAAAAATTATCAACTGGATGAAAAAGAAATTATACCATTTAAATAATAACAAATAGATGGAGAAGGAGATAAATTATGTTAGTTACATTTAAGGTTAAGTGACTTCCACCCAACCTTATTTACATCTCCTTGTTTAAAAATCAATCATTCAATTATGCAATTCTTTTATCTGTTATTTGTTTGGCTTTATTTTTCGTTACCCAACCATTTATTACTTGCCTTAGAAATACACATTTTGTTTTTCGAATTTGTGAAATAATATTTGAATAGATTTTTCTCTAAATAAAAAAATTATCTCTTTGAAATCTGATTTCAATTTTTTTTTTCATGTGTCTCTTACTTTCTTTTTACCTCTCTTTTTTAATAACTAGTATGCACGGCTCTTTAATTTTTATAATTTACATTAAAAAAATTAATATTGTATTGGTTATATTTGAAAAAATTATCAATCTGTATCATTATATTTTATTTTTTAATTACATATATAATATTTAAATAATAAAATAAAAATTAAATAATTAAATATTAGTATTTTTTTATAATAAATTAACTAAGAGTACGTAGAAATTAATGTTAAAATTTTAAATAAAAGAGCATATAGATATAATGAGTTTAAAAGAAAAATAATATTAAAAGGTATTGACCTTTAGAAAAAATACAAAGTTAAAATTAAATTATTTTAAATAAACATAAGATATTGTTATCAATGTAAACATTAACTATTAGTTGATTATTTGATGTGCACACAATTCTTTTTTAATTATGAAATTGGGGTGTGAATTTATTTGTATTAAATTATAAAATTTTTATAATAATTTATTAGTGATTTGTAGTAAAACAATATTGTTATAGGAAGAAATTACGGTTAAAGTGGTTAGTTATATATTATAATAAAATTCATATGTACATATCGTTGTTAAAATAAAATATAGACATAGTGTTTACTTTGATCCCGTACAAAAGTATTATCCACAAATAAATTATTAAATTAAAGAAAAATGAAAAAAATGTAAACATATTGTTAGATATTGTCCCTATTAAAAAAGTTAGAGTAGGATGAAATTGATGTTAAAATTTTTAAACAAAAATGCATGCAGGTGTTGTTATCAATCTAGACATTAAATTTATAATATCTAAGTATGCACCGATTGTTTTTTTTTTTTATAATTTAGATTAAAAAAATTAATATTGTTATTGTAATATTTGAATGAATGAATTATTTATATTATTATATTTTATTATTATAATTACAAATATAATATTTAAATAATAAAATAAAAATTAAATCATTGATTACTAATATTTTTTTATAATGAATTAATTAAGAGTACATAGTTAATGTTAAAATTTTAAATAGAAGATAGTTAGTTTAATAGAAAAATAATATTGAAAAATATTGGCATGTGGAATCAGAAAAGAAAATGAAGTTAAACTTAAATTATTTTAAATAAAAAGAAATATGCAAATATGAATAAAGTGCAAATATATTGTGAAATGTAATCTTATTAAAAATTTAATATGAATTCAAGGTTAAAATTAAAAAAAAAAAACACACACATAAGATATCGTTATGAATGTAGACATTGATTCTGAGTTAATTATTTGATGTGTATACATATGTTTTTTTTTTGAAATAAATAAAATGTAGGTATATTGTGAACTTTGGTTACAAGATTATTGTCCACACATGAACAATGAACTAAAACAAAAATAAAAAAATGCAAACAGTATTTTCTTGATCACAGAGATTGAGATTGACAGAAGGGTTAAAATAGTATTTTTCTGATCACAAAGACTGAGAAACATCTTTAAAATATGTGTAATTGATGAAAAAACCTGTAAAATGGACAAATATCAATGATTGGAGATGAGATATTTAAGTATTTTTTTCAAAGGTGTTTGTTTTCATATAGTTTAGATAGTTAAGTCTCCAAGAATTCATACTCTACGCATTTTTCCGCTACGAATTGATATCCTCATATACTAACCAACATGTTTAAATTGACTATAGCATAAAATAGTGAAAACATCAACATGTTAAAAACATTAACAATATTTTTAGTATGAATTATTTGGAACCTAAAAACCATATTATTAAACTTAGACACTACTATGGAAAGATTGAAAGAAGTAGATTTAACTTATCTTATCTCTAAACAACACAAAATATAGATGGGGTAGGTTTAGGAAACAAGAATTTAAAATGTTAATATTTATCTTCTATTTATCGAGTTTAAGTAAATCTATAGATAACTCATCGCCATTTTTTTTACAATTTAAATTTATATCTAATTTTCAAATAAATTATATATTAATTTATTAACCACACATTAATTAAAATAATACATAAAAACTCAATTAAATAAAAGTATAGTTAAGTGTGTTGAATACTACACCGATTCGAATGCTGCAATTTTAGACTGTCATTTTTGCTCAGCGAATCAACCTAATGTTCAATGGTGTTTTTTTGGCCTTACGAGGGTGGTGGTCCATAACAGTATATACCTATAGGTGAGTTTTGTCTCCATATTTGTAGTGTTGGACGCGATTTCAGTGCTTCCAACATGAGTGTTTGTCTAAAAATAATTTTTTTTTGTCCAATTATACTACCTTAAGTTCCAACTTGTTTTTCTCCATTAAATTATCTTTTATAGATTTATTTCATGTGCTCATAATAGAGATTAGAAATAAAAAAACATAAAATAACTAAAATACAAAGCAATGTAAAAATAATATAAGCTTGAAGATTAAACAATATAAAAGCCTATGGAAAAGTTAATTTTATTCACAAAAATTAACACTAACAAATGGTAAAAAACGTTATCAAAGTGAAAAAAGGGAAAAATAGTGGAACGTAAAAATGAAGGAAAAAAGGTAAGAAAAATAAGTGCAAAGATTGTAGTAGATGCATATATATATATATATATATATATATATATATATATATATATATATATATATATATATATATATATATATATATATATATATATATATATATATATATATATATATAT
>Ga0214544_1003747_pt1 | contig 31025 bp, 18 predicted proteins | sample CNSS3metaG_FD_160074 | JGI IMG/M metagenome (GOLD analysis project Ga0214544, IMG submission 160074) | Root nodule microbial communities from cowpea collected in UCLA plant growth center, Los Angeles, California, USA - CNSS3 | ecosystem: Host-associated > Plants > Roots > Nodule | place: USA...
ATATATACGAGCATTGTATGTGTTTAACGTAATTCCATAGGTCTCGTGAGGAGATTTTATGGTGGTGTTATTTTAGTGTATGCATTGGACTATTGATTCAAGTAAGGTAATATCTTGAAACTCTAATGATCATTTACACTCAAATAGAGTAGAATGGTTCATGTGGTGAGAGTAGTAGGAGGTCCTAGTCTAAGGCAAGATAATGACCTTAGATGATCATGGATTTTCCTTGTGTGTGATAGGGTGAAACCCATTGGCAATGACTTTGTAGAGCAGTAGAGGCCACCACAAGTGCAAGTCTCTAGTGATTCTAATTCCAATTGGATGTATCTGAATAATCGAGTTTAATGTCAATTGTTTGTGTGTAGTTATGTGAATTAATTGTAGTTACCCATGTATGAATTATAATTGATATGATTTAATGGTCTTAGGACAACTCTTTTGTAAACTAGCTTACCATTACACTTTGTGGTCTTGTGTTGTGTTCTTCTTTTGTGATGATCACCATCCTGGTGGGAGCAGATGAAGATGCAGGTTTAGAGGCACCTTTGAAAGATGAGGAGTTCGTAGTTAGAGTAGTGAGATTGTGGCAGAGGTATGAGTGGTTAGTACGTTCGATATAGGGTTACCTTTAAAGTTTTGTTGTTGTTGTTGTATAAATATTATATTTTTATCGTTTGAACTCTTAAAGGACTATATTAATATACATTTTATTCTAAAAAATCTGCCTTTGAATATTATTATGAAATGTCTTATTTTATTAGTTTTACACTACTAAAATGGGATGTTACAATTATAATAGAAAATATTTTGAATTGTTTGGTTATAATAAATAACTTATATTGGTATATAGCGTTAACTATGTTTTTGGTTTTTAAACTATAAAGCGATATTGACTTTCGTTCCTATTTCAAATTTGATCTTGTTAGGTCTCCATACTTAATAAATGTATGAATACAATCTTCCTTGCTCAACAACATGAAAAGAATTATTCTTCCATCTTATCTTATGTTTCTCTCTTTTCTCCTTAGTTTCTCCTTCACAACTTAGGACACCCTCACTCTTCCATCATGGGTGACCTAGCAAAGCTTCCGTTCAACTACCGCCACTCATCGTGCCTGCAATTATGGTCATTGTCGGTGTGAGGAGGAAGAACAAGGGAGAGGATTTGAGAATCAATAGTGATTGTAGTCTGCTATTCACGAGACAACCAACTCTTTTCTCTCTCTTTTTTTAATTTCTTCTTTCTCATTTTATTCTCTTTATGGAGGAATAATTGGGGGATGGAGGTACTTGGATGAGTTTTGTGTGGCGTTGTTGATGGATTAAGTTCTGATTTATGGGGATTAAAGGGACGGATCTCGATTTTTGATGAATTGGGGCAATTGGGTGCATAGAGATGATAAATGTTATATATTGTAGGAATTTTTTTACATTATTTTATTTATTATTATTATGCATTTATTATGCTTTACTTATGTGTATTTTATTTTTGTTTCTAAAATTGTTCGGTAGGATTCCAAAATTGTTCAAAAAGATTTGTGTATATATTCAATGTGTATAATGAGCAGAAGTGAGAATGGTATCATAGCTTTTGATCCTTGGAAGCCTTTAACTATGATAAATTGAGCAACCTTAATTGATGTCTAAACCTAATTGCAGCCTTCATTGTTGCTCATTCAACCTCTGATCTATGTTGTGTGTTTTGGGGTCCATTATCGTATACAATTACAACTTTCATTGTTGTATTTTTATTTTATTCAAGTGTATCAACTTTTTTGTTACGGTCGAAATCGAAAATGGAGACAAGCCTCAGGTTAGAAGAGAGCTACATAATGTGCATTCAGCCTATCAATTGGATGGAAAAAATTATCTCAAATGGTCTCAATCTGCTCATGTTTTTGTTGATCCTGAAAATAAAAAAGGGTCTATCCCACAACTCAACCATGAGGGGTTAGAAAGAGTAAAATCATTCCTTAGTAACATCAAAAAACCAATAAGTATAGGTTCATTGACATATTCTGATAAGTTACCATATTTTGTTAGATTTAATGTCTCAAGATACCCCTTTTACCAATCATTGGATTTTAGACTTTAGATCACCAATCACATGACACCATTTTGTGAATTCTTTTCCACATATTTTTCATGTCCTAATAATGAAAAAATCTTCGTAGCTGATGGAAACATGATAACTATAGTGGGTCAAGGACATATATAAGTAAACCCAACCATACTTTTGAAAAATGCCCTTCATGTTCCTAAATTATCCATAAACTTGATATTTATCAATAAACTTAGAAATGACCTCTCTTATTATGTGATTTTTATAGTAATTCTTGTATATGGAGGACAAGAAATTAGGGAGGACAACTGGACATGTTAGAGGGTGGAATGGCCTTTACTATTTTGGATTGAACCAGCATGTTATGAGTCACTCTTTGATGATTGAATCTTCAATACACAACCAGGAAAATTTTCAATTGTATCATTGTCGTCTTGGACATCAATCATTTCATGTTATAATAAAACTTTTGTTTCCTTCTTTGTTTAAGGATTGAATTTGAATATGCATAATCATCATTGTGAGGTTTGTGAATTGGCAAAACACAAATGTGTTATGTTTCCTCCCACTTGCAATTAAATGAGTTGTAATCTTTTTTATGTGGTGCATACTAATGTGTGGGGTCCTTCTAATGTTTCAAATATTTCAAGAGGTAAATGGTTTATTACTTTTATTGATGATTGTATGGAGAAACTTGGCCTTTTCTCCTTAAAAGAAAATATGAGGTTAGTTCTGTTGTTATAAAATTTGTGGCATTGAGTAAAAATCAATTTGGGGTGATTATCGAGAAATTTAGGTATGATAATGCTAAAGATTATTTTAATCATTAAACTTTCTTTTTTTCAAAATGAAGAGATTATTCATGAATCCTCATGTGTTTATACACCCCCAACAAAATGTAATTGTTGAACAGAAAAAAGAATATCTTTTAGCACAAACAAGAGCACTTCTATTTCAAAATAATACTACTGAAAGATGACAAGTTTGTAGATGAGTTTATATTTCCAAATCTATTTTCTGAAAGAAAAATAATACTACTGAAATTAAACTTGTTTAGAGAGAAAAAATGGTAAATCAAAATCTTCCTAAAACTGAATAAGGTAAAAATTCCACTCATACAAAAAGGCTATTCCAAGATTTGCTCGTGTTCAAGAGTTCAACCCGTTACCATTACAAGAAGTAAATATATCTAAACCGGTAAATCCTAACTCTATTAACCATGATGAATCTCCTTGTGATGAGTTTGTTACATAGAATTTATACCTTACAATTGGCCTTGGAAAATGAACTTGAGTTGTGACTAAACCTTCATATCCTTTAGTAAATTATTTATGCTTTGAAAAATTCTCTCTTACACATAAAACCTTTCTCACAAGCCTAAACACTACAACCACACCTTCTTCTATATCTGAGGCATTAATTGACAAAAAATGGAAACAAGTCATGGATTTGGAAATGAAGGCTTTAGAGAAGAATAATTCTTGGAAGCTAGTCACTCTACCACCTCAAAGAAAACTTATTGGGTACAAATGGATTTATACAGTAAAATGCAAGACTAATGGAACCATTGAGAGGTACAAGGCTAGGTTGGTGCTAGAAGGATTCACTCAAACACATGAAGTAGATTACTTGGAGACTTTTGCACTAGTTGCAAAAATGAACATGATTAGAGTTATATTATTATTGATAGCAAACCGTGATTGAATTTGTTGCAATTTGATGTGAAAAATGTTTTTCTACATGAAGATCTTGAAGAAGAACTATACATGGAGGTACCACCTGGATATATAGGATAGGTTAAGGCAAACACAATATGCAAACTAAAAAAGGCATTGTATATGCTAAAATAGTCACCTAGAGCATGGTTTGTGAGGTTCACCAAAGTCATAATGAGTCTCCAATATAAATAGAGTCAAGGAGATCATACCTTGTTTATTAAGCATTCTAATTCAAAAGGGTGACAATTTTGTTCATCTATGTAGATGATATTATTGTGAATGCTAATGATGAACATGAAAAATAAAGATTAAATTGATATCTGGCTAGAGAATTTGAAATTAAGACATTGGGGAAATTGAAATGCTTCCTAGGAATTGAAGTTGCTCACTTCAAGAAAGGGATTTGTATATCTCAACAAAAGTATATTACTGATCTATTGTAAGAAACTGGTAAAATGGCCTACCAACCAACGAACACGCTTGTTGATCCAAATGTAAGGTTGGGAAATTAAGAGGATGGTGTGGTTGTTGATAAAAAAAAGTATCAAAGGTTTGTAGGAAGACTTATTTATTAATCTAACACTAGACCTTATATTACTTTTGATATGAGTTTAGTAAGTCATTTTATGCATCAACCAAAGGAAAACCATTTACAAGCTATTATTAAGATTGTTAAGTATTTGAAAGGGACACCAAGAAGAGGAATTTTATTTAAAAGAAACAAGAATGTCAGTCTTGAAGCATATATTGGTGTTGATTTTGCAAGTTTAGTTGTCGATAGAAGATCGACTACTGGTTATTGCACTTTCCTTGGTGAAAACTTGGTAACTTGGAAGAGTAAAAAGCAAAGTGTGGTAATCATGTCTAGTGTTAAAGTAGAATTTCAAGCAATGGCTCAAGGGATATGTGAGCTATTGTGTTCAAAATTTATATTAAAAGACTTGAATATAAAATGGGATGGACCTATGAAGCTATACTATGATAAAAAGTCTACAATTAGCCTAGCCCATAATCTAATTTAACATGATAAAACCAAACAGATTGAACTGGACAAATATCTTATTAAAGAAAAACTTAATAGCGACATGATTTGCACATCATATGTTTCTTTTCAAGGACAACTTGCAAATATATTTACCAAAGGGTTGAACAATAATAATTTTGAAAGAGTTATATCTAAGAAAGGAATGAAGAAAAAAAATTATTCACCATCTTAAGGAAGAGTTTTGAGATATTTTAGGAAATTTCTAAAGTTATTTTTATGTATATAATTTTTTTTATTTCTAAAGTTGTCCAGAAGGATATATATATATATATATATATATATATATATATATATATATATATATATATATATATAATGTGTATAATGAGAAAAATTAAGTGAGAATAATTTTTATTCTTGAGATCTATCCTTTGAAGTGAGTGCAAACCTCACCTTATAAGTTGTTTTTATAAGGTTGAATTAATTTTAAAGTCCACTTCTTAACATGGTATCAGAGTCATGAGTTAGAGTCTATCCTAGCGAAGTTGTTTGTTGGGTCTATTGTTCCACTCGTTATCGGACCACCCATTAATATCTAGTCCCACGCTTGAGATGTATATGTCTCGATGTGAAGGGTTATGTTAGAAGTTTCACAATGTCTAGAGATAAGGTCAATATTTTTAGTATATAACTGGATGCAAACCTCTCATTATAAGTCAGTTTCGTAAGGTTGAGTTAGGATCCACTTCTTAACAATAACAAATATTCAAACCATGCTTTTGACCTTATTTTCGCTCAAGTGGAAATATAGCTAAAAATAATCGTATTCTTGGTAATATTTTCGCTCAAGTGAAGAATTTTTCAATTAGACAAAAGTGACATGCAACTCAACTCCTGGATCTACTAAATTTTCACTCAAGCTATTTTTTTTTTGTAATTTTTCTCTTCTTGCCTATTTGATGAATTGTATTTGAATATATATTATAAATGTAAAATGAATATTAGTCTGTATATTAAATTGATTTGTGATTTTGTTTAAGTGAAATAATGTTGTATGAAAATGATTATGGAGAATTATATAAGACTTGTATGTATAAGTGATCACATATTTGGGATGATGTGTGAATTATCATTTGATTTGGGTATTAAGTATTGACATCTATGTTGAGAGAATTCTCATACTTCACTAATGATTTAAGTCATATAGACAAAGATATCATGTAGTGAGAATTTCATAGGAGAGTTTTTTGTACATTGTACATGTGTAAAAGTGCGACTTGAGTTGTAATAAACTTATCCTAATCCTTTTTCCTAAATTCACTTGTAAATATAAGTTTTAGTTATTTGATCATATGTTAATCTCTATTAAGACATACTTAGTAAAATCTTTCAAAAGGTGTCAATATATAGATTCAGTAGTTGTTATATATTGAATTTTTAATGAAAATATATTTTTTATTTGTTTTGTAAATTGTAGTATCACTACTAAAAAAACTCATATTTCCTGCCAATTTTGTTTTGAAATTTTTTTTGTAGGAAATACTTATAAATTTTGTTATGAAAAAAAAATTGCAGAAAATTACTGCCAATTTTTTTGCAAAATATTTTTTATAAAACACTTTTTGCAACAAATTTTGTAAGAAATACTTGCGAATTTTATAATTTTGTAGGAAATAATTACCCACGAAGAAATTACCTGTCAATTAAAATTCTTAGAAAAAATAGCAGGAAAAAGCCTTTTCTTGCAAATTTTTTTAACAAATTTGCAAGAAAATTACCATGTAATATGAGAATTTGTAGTAGTGTATATTTAATACAACAAAAGCATATATAAGTATAGATGTAGGTAGCGAAAATAATATAGATATTTTTTTTTTATTTTAAACTACTCATATATAAATATTTCATATTTGTATATATTTTGTATTTTATATCATATTACCTATTAATATAAGGAAAATGATTGAATGACTAATGCATTTTGACTCCCACCATACTCCCTGACGTGGAAAATGAATTTTCAATTTTTTTTATTTGCAAAAGTGGGAGTGGCACGTGAGGGAAGGAGAATGTTAATGAAAGGGAACATTTGAAAATGGTGAGAGAACAAAAAATAGAAAGCCAGTTTTGCTCTAAAACCACTCTCACACCATTGAAAGAAAGGCCTGAATCCTTGGAAACTCTCCAACCCTACCTGCGAAATCCACCATGCTGGTCAGAAAATCTCCAACCTCCTTGTGAAAGGCAAAAGTGAGAAGAGTGAGAGAAAAGAAAGGCAAAAGGGAAAACAAGTGAGAGAAGAGAAAAACAGTTTTCATAAAACACTCCCAAGCATCAAAAGGAAGGGTTTCTCGTGTAGGGGTAGGGAGAAGTGGTGAAGACGAAAGTGAGAGGAAGAAGACGACATTTTATGGAAATCCTCTTTTCCAAGTTTTGTCATTATTGTTGAACCCTAAGGGCAACCCATTTTGTTCAAAGATTTGTGTTGTCGCTCCTCTCCGTTAGTTGGAAACTCGTGGCAGGTTCGATATCTTATTCTTTCTAAATTCATTTATGTAGGTATTTGCCATGAAATTGCACGATTGAGATATGTTGTATGTATTAAATTTGAATGTGTTTTGTGGTATTTGGTTTGTCTCAAATGGATTCATGTGACATTTTGCCATTAAGTGAGAAGTTGTTTTGGTTCATATTTTAGTACTGTAACAAGGTTGATTTTGTCATTGAGGGAAGGTTTATACCGTTGTTCTTCAATTAGGCTACCTAGAAATTTAGTGACCTAAAAGGCCCCCAAATTCATAGGTTATGTTATGTTGAATATAGTCAATGATTTTTCAGTTGTTGTGATTAATTGTTTTGAGTTAAGTTTAGTTGTGATACCATTTGTGAAGTCATGAAGTTTTTATAGAGGAGTGTGGACATATGTCTGACATTGTTGCAGTAGCTTTTAAGGTTGACATAAGTTTTTCATTAATTTTTTATCCAAAAATTGTTATGTGTGGAGTTTTTAAAGAGGTTGTGAAACTAAATAAGAAGTAATTCATGTTTTTTTTTTCTGTGTGAAGAATAGTTAAAAGTGATAACAATTGCATTAATGTAAGTTTCACTTATAAATTTGTGGTGACCTCAATTATGTATTCAGGTGAGAATTATGAGTGAAGTCAATGAGGGAAGCGATTTTAGTGGTGACGAGAAGGTATGACACATTTTTTAATTGATTTGATTTTGAATGTGGTTTTGATTACAATTGCCATAAGTTTTTTTTTTTGTTCGTTGTTCCATATTTGTTTCAGGCATTCATGTCGGACCAAATTTATTGGTAGTTTGAATAAGAAGTTAACAAAGGATGAAAAGTCATTTATTCAAGCAACATCATTTGGATGGTTGGTTAAGTTGAAAGGGTGTCAAGATATCTAGGAATCTTTTGAGTCTCTTAGTTAGTAGGTGGGTTGAAAGGTTGGGGGGTTTGACATGGGTACAGAAGTTGTTGCATTTAGCTTATTAAACATATGTCTTGGTCTTGGTTTGAGGGGGTCAGAAAATTGATTTAATCCAAGAAGGGTTAGATAGTGATTGCAAGAAGTTATTTGGACCTAACAAAGTTGTTGATTTTGAAATGGTATATGATTACCTATTAAAACATAGTAAACATCTTCAAGTTAATGATTTTTGTAAGCTTTATCTTTTGTTAGGAATTTCTAAGTTTTTGTTGCCCAATCGTAATGGCATAGTTTTTTTCTATTTTGTTTGACATTGTTGATGACGTTTGTAATATTGGGAAATATAATTGGGGTGGTGTGGTGTATGAGTATTTGGTTGGAAGCATTTTTAAAGTTAAAATGTTGTTGAAGGAGAAACCAAGTTTGAAACACTTCCATGTAATTGGATGTATTTACTTGTTACAGGTACCGTATGTTTAATTTAGTTGATTTTCCATTTCATGAGTTAAAAGTACGTGCTCATGAGTTGTGACTAATTTTCCTTTCAAATGTTTCAACTTAAAGGAACGACATCCGACCACCAAGTTCTCTAGAATCTTTCATTGGATGGAAGTGAAAGTAAGGGACCGTGTGTAAGACCCGGGAAAATTAATTAATTAAATAATTAATAAATTAATAAATGCGGGTAGAAGACGCCTTTATGACATTAATTGTTGTTTAATGTGACGTGGAAAAGGGCTAGCTCATGTGGTTGAGAGTATTTTGATTGCGTGAGAGGACTTGGGTTCGAGTCCTAAGTATGCCAATTATGTGTGATTGTTTTGTTATTAATTTTTAAGAATATGTATGAGTAGGTGATTGGTATTGTAAACTTATGCTGATTGTGTATATCACCAAATGGAATTTGGTATAGTGGTTGTACTATGGTCTTGTGAGTGGAAGGTCCCGGGTTTACACCTTAGTAGACAGAACTTAACCTTTATTTTTATTAAACTTGGATTGGAGTAAATGTGGAAAGGTAGAGAACCTAGCAGAGGCAGCCAAGAGGGTTGGAAAAACTATTAAATAATTGACATATGGGGGCAGCCAAGAGGGTTGGAAAAACTATTAAATAATTGACATTAAGAGGAATTAAAACCCACCCTAAGCCCAAACTCGTTTTATTTTTTTACCCATCTTAAAGGCACCTATAAAAGCCAAAAATTAGGTAAAGGGAAGGGTTTTGGCATTGCTGGGAATTGACTTTTGAGAGGAGCACGGGTTTGAGAGTGTGAACTGAGTTTTGAGGTGCAAGGGTTGAAGCAAGAAAGGAAATCGTGAATCAAGGGGGGGTCCTGTCTTCATAATTTGATCGCACATTCCAGGTTAGGGGAGTTGTCTTTGCGCATGTGATTTATTGATGTGTGTGCTATGAGTATTGACTTATGTGTTTGCTCACATGAATTCTGGATGGTGTATATTTTCGTATTCCATGTACTATGAATGCAAATTGGTTGGTTGGACATTTGGGTACAAAGTCTTATGTGAATATATTGGGTATATTGAGGGTTTTGGTATGGAATTTGGTAAAGATTATTCAATTTCGAATTGGGGTAATGTGAATGGATGAAGTAACCTGTTTGATGTGTGCCAACTATTGTTTTATGTTGGGTAATGTTTGAATGTTGTTTTGGAATGTGTTGGTATGCGAATTGGGCAAGGTTGGGGAAATTTCGTGCGCGATCAAAATTGAAACTCTACAAGTCTCGCCCAAGCGAGTCCATCTTGCCTAAGCGAGAGTTGCAGAGTCTCATGTGTAGTTCTGGTACGCGTATCTCGCCTAGGCGACTCTGGACGAATTGAGCGACTTGGTCTCTCACTCAGGCGAGAGACACTCACCCAAGCGAGATCGCGAAGTGACTTGGGAATTTTGAGCGCGATATCTCGCCCAAGCGAGAGGTTTTTGGGTTTTGAGCGATGGACACTCTCGCCCAAGCGAGAGTGACTCGCCTGAGCGAGTTTTCGAAGTGCATTGGTGTTGTTTTGTCGAGACTTCGTCTAAGCGAGGTCTGTGTGTTGTTTTGGGCGAAGATGTGACTCGACCAGGCGACAGGATCTCGCCTAAGCGAGATAACTTGATGTGATTGTTGTTTTAAGCTCGCTCAAGCGAGGCGAGCTAGCTTAAGCGAGGCTGAGGGCTAAGCTTGGGCGAGAGGTCCCTAGCTTAAGCGAGTTTGTGTGAATTACTATGTTTTATGTGCTTGTGAGTGTGGCTTGGTTGTTTATACCAAGTTTAGATTGTATATGCATGTGGTGTGATGTTTGGGCTTGAAGGACTAAGTCCAATAGGGGTCTGGGATGTGCTCGGTGGTTGGACACATGATGGGCATGGAACTGGTTGAGTTCCCGTCGGCTACTAATCGGCGAGGAGTCCTTAGTATGGTGATTGCATGTGTCGGGCGCACGATGGGCAAGGAACTGTGATGTTCCCGTCGGCTACTATCGGACGAGAAGTCAATAGTATGGTGATTGCGTGCGTGCCAAGGTCCAAGTGTGAGACTTGGATGTTTTTACTATAGACGAGGAGTCTGTAGGGCAGGACTATGAGCGGGATAGGCTCATAGGGTTGGACCACGAATGAGTCAATTTCGTGGGAGCACAGGGAAGTCCCAAGACCTAGTTCATGCATATGACTCATGAAGGACTATGAGGTCATGGTTGGGTGATTATGAAATATGAAATTAGTTATGTTCTTGTGGGTTGGGAAACATATTTATACTCATGTTTTTCTTTCTATATGTTGTGCATAGCTCACCCTTTCTCTGTGTGTGTGGCGATGATCGGGTAACTTGTTATCCAGGAGCAGATGATGTGACAGGTGGGCCAGGAGATGCTTAGACTTGGAGCGAGGGCTAGCATGAGATATTTTGTAGATATACATGTATTATATTTATCATTTTATCTTTGAGAACATTATGTAAACTTGGCAGGAGCCATTGACTTTTATTTCAGTTTTATGAATTATGGACTCCTGGTTTTTATGACTCGTATATTTTAAGTTTTAAATTTCCCGTGTTTTGGGAAATAGTTCATATTAAATGTGACCCTTATTATATTTTGAATTTTATTTATTTTATATCAGTAATATTCCATAGGGATGTTACACCGTGTAATTAAAGGAGTTTGCATAGAAACATGGTAGGTTGTCTTACATGTAAGATATTAAGTTTTGCTGAATAATGTCATTTGTAGTTATTGATGGTGTTTGTGAAATCTTGCAGGTTGTTTCAAATGTTCTTGTCTATGCAAAGGAGCGTAGCAATTCCGTCGTGAAAGAAGATTTTGAGGAATATGGACATGGAAGTATGGGTCTCAAAGAAGGTGACCTAATGGAAGTTGTTCAACTTCAAGAAGAAATGTTGGGTGAAATGCAAAAATAACTTTTTGACTTGAAAGCAAAGATGAGTGATAGGAAGAAGCAAGGTCATAAGGATGAGGTTGAAGATAATTTTGGTCAGTGGGACGAACCTAGTCTTGGTCACAAAGGTGAAGAAAAATTTAGTGAAAGTGTTGAACAGAATATTGGTCAGACTGGTGAACAAAAAGTTGGGGACATTGATGAACAAAATTTTGGGCAGTGGGCTTCAGATGTGCATACACCTCATTCCACCGTCCCCAAGGATTTACCTAATTTTTGTTCTTTTGGTTAAACTGGTGTTGTTGGTTACAATGTTGATTTTGCTGACACATCCTTGAATCAATTTGGCAAAGAAAAAGATAGTCTACATGAGGAAGACAAGGAAATCCAACAAAGCAATATGTATGTAAGACACAGGATGGTCCACGGAAGCGTTTCAAGAGTTTTTCAATAAGAACTCCTTTTGCAATGTATAGCAAGAGGAAACGCCATAAATAATTTATTTAGATGAATTTTGTTTTGTGTAGTTAGGATTTTTATGGTTCAGTTTGGACTTTCTTAAGTTGATATTTACTTATGTTAGTTTTAAAACAATTGTATTCATTACAACTTTTATGAAATTGTCACTGACTTATGGACAATTGTAGTTACTGTTATTGAATTTTTTTTCTTGGGATACAACTTTTAGTTTATGAAAGTATATTGGAGTGGATATAGCATATTGTGTTCCATAATTGTTTGTCATGGATTGGATCCATTGCAGAATACTATTGTTGTCAGCAATCCACTAAAAATGATTTAGAGGATCAGTACCCTAATAGCAAACCATAATTGATATTGTTGTGTAAAAATTAATGGGTAGGTCACCATGTAATACATCAGGGATCACTAGTTAATGCATTCATTGTTATCATGTGTGTGAGGTGGAAGTTATGGACCAATTATTCCAGACCAATTTTTCTTAGGAGTAAATATACCTTTCATACATGTTATTCAGGTCTTCTAATAAACTATAAATGTTTTAGGTGTGGACTTCCTTAAAACAAGGTAGTGGTTATACTATTGTGCAAAAAGTTCAAAGCCGTTCACAAGTTAATATTTTAGTGTTTAATAGTTATTCCATCCAGAGTTATTATATATGTGAGCTAAACTTTGTGGACCAATTCTCTCACACCAATATTTATTAGCTTCAATATATCTTTCATACATGTTGTGAAGGTCATCTGATTCACTGTAAATGGTTTACATGTTTAGTACCCTAACAATAGAACACATTTGATATTGTTATGCAAAAAATAATGGGTAGATCACCATGTAATACATCAGGGGTCTTCAGTTAATGCATCAACTATTATCATGTGTGTGAGGTCGGAGTTGTGGACATATTATTCCAAACCAATTTTTCTTAGGAGTAAATATATCTTTCATACATGTTATTCAGGTTTTCTAATACACTATAAATGTTTTACTTCTAGACTTCCTTAAAATAGAGTAGTGGTTATATTATTGTGCAAAAAGTTTAAGGGCGGTCACTAATTAATATGTTAGTGTTTAACAGTTATTCCATCCAAAGTTATCATATATAATACAATTTTATCAGTGAGTGTAGGTTAGGTGAATAAAAAAGTGCACATAATAACAGCAATGTCATATTGTCATATAAATCAAAGTACAAATGAAAAGCTTAAACCCTTAAGTAAAATTTAAATACCATAGAAATAAAACACATTAAATAGTTATGGGTTACATAAGTGAAATATTATCCAAAGTAGATGATCCATCCTTGAAGCTCCCCCCAACTTCATAACAAGGAGTTTGAGTGTAGGGAGGAACCATCCTCTATAGTATTTCCTCCACATTGAGAGACACTGGTGGTGGGTTTTTGTTGTCGACATTTGGCGGCACATTAGGATCCATATTTGTGTTTTGATTTCAGTTTACATTAGGCTGCATATTTGTCTTTAGATTGGCGTCCATAGTTTGTTTCACAACATAGTTAAGTCGCATTACAGGCATAGAAGCCTTCACTTCTTCAATTGGAGGACTAATGTCATATTTAAAAACCTATTAATCACAAAAATCATGAAATTGTATCAAATTCAACCAACAATACAAGTAAAGAAAAGAGATAATTATGTGTAGTTATTTTATTTGCCTTCACAATGTTCCTAAGTGTGATGTTGAAATATTGAATCCATCAATCAACTTTAAAGAAGCCTACCTAGACAATCAATATGCATGCACTGTTAGGATAAGTAGTTTGTGATCATGACAAACAATAATTAAAAAAATGTGTGTCTTGTTTTGGTACTTCTTTCAATCATAGGGCAAATCCAACAACCACATATGAACCAAATTATGCATCCTTTAGCACTTCATTATGGATGGTAGCCTTCGAGGTATCAGATTGGTCCTGATACAGTCTTTTTCGACGTCAATGTATGGCAAAGTGGGATTGCAGCATAATGGCTTAATCAAAACTAACCTTCAGAGTGATGAGCATGTCACCAAGGTCGTTTGGCTTACATTCTTTGACTACACAAACCATAATAGGGCATTCTTTTCAATGATTTCCTCTTTGAAAATGGAGTTATATTTTTAATGTCTCCATCCTTAACTAGAGCTATGGGTTATACGATGAATTATTTCATTAAAATTATATCATGAATATATATATATATATATATATATTTATATTGGAAATTCATTTAATAGTAATAAAAGAAGGCTAACCATGGTGTTTGATGAACTTCTTTACCCACTTCCAAGCATATGAATAAAAATCACGTGCATGACTCGCAGCAACCATTTTCTTCATAAAATCTTGTGTATTGTGTGCTTCATCTAACTGTCTATTAAGGATAACAACTTGGCGTTTCCAGTTGTTCTAGGGATGAAATTTGTGGCTGAGTTGTAGCATTCCAAAAATTCTTTGAGAACTTTGTCATCTATTACCAATGCCTCCCACAGATTCATTACTGAAACAAAAATGGACTTCCCTTCACAAGTGGGTTGAGAAAACTCCAAAGTATACCTTGATACTTGGAGTTCTAGTTACCAAGTAGTGAATTCATTAGTCAGGTCATCTTACTTTTATATGACGCAAGAGATAAGCTGAAATGACAAGTATGCCTTTCACTTGCTTTTTATACACGCTAGAATTAATGCATTTCATTCAACCTGTCTTCAGTTTCATTGCATTTACGCATCCCCCACCCACCACCCTAAAATCATTTTCGTAACATTAAATGGATATTATTCCATTGCATTCAGCCTCCGTCTTAAAAAATAGGGTTTCATTGGAGCTCAATCTAACCATGGGAACGAGCAATAAATGTTGAAGGCATATCTGCCACCTGCACAAACAATATTGGTAGAAACCCTCTAACAAGGTAAGTGTTTCCTTTTATTTTTTCATTGCAAATGGCATTTCGTACCAAAGTTGATTTTATAAGACTAAAGCACTAAATGAAGCAAATGATCGTAGTCCTTGGGTTTTTTTATATACTTATTTCAATGGATGTCATGTGATGGAACTTTTCACAGTTCTGAATGACCTACTAAAGCTCATCGTTAAGATCAAATCTTTCTTCTAGAAAAAAAGGAATCCATTGAATACATTCAGTTTTAAGCAACGTATGTGGTCATGTTTTATAAGATAACTAACCTCATTGGGCACATGATGAAACCTTTTACACCTAAGTATGCTCTGATGCATTCACAACCCAAAGTTAATTTTTGTACAATTAGTATTGCGTTCATCATCATAATCGATGTATTAATTATAGAAGGAGGACGTCAAAGAAAGCAACATCATGGGTTTGGAGTACACAACTTTATTAGACGTAGATGGGGTTATAGGAAGTGTGAATGAGGACCACTACATTGATAACTATGACAATGGAAAGCACTGTGATGAAGTTCTTTGTCCATATGTCGGGATGATTTTCAAAACTGTTAATGAACTCAAGAATTATTATAGAGACTATGCAATCAAATATGGTTTTGGAATGTCTCTTAACCTACACAACGACGGGACGACGAACTAAAAATAAATTGATTTGGAAAAAGAGATTAGAAGTCGCCACAAAAAGTTTTATTCTGGAAAACTTTGGAAAACCATAAAAATAATATAAAGTCTGCGAAAATCAAATTTAGGGTCTGGGAGTCGGTTACGCGTAGGGAAGGTATTAGCACCCTACATCGCACCTTTAATTAAATTTGCAAAAGAGATGTATTTATTTTAAATATTTATTTTTCCCATAAATAAGAAAATATTAAACAAAATTATTTTTGGAGTAAAAAGGACCCAACAAGAGATTAACCTTGGTCCTACGTATTCTCATTAAAAAAATGAGAAATCAAGCTAAGTAGTTCTTTATAAAATTATTTGAAACAGATTTGGAAAACCTTTTAATTTTTTGAAAGTGAACTTGACAAGGACTTGCCCTGCTCCTACGTATCTCCATTCACAATGGAGAATCAAGGATAACGTAGTTCTTGATAAAAAAAGTCTAATTAAAATATTTAATTTTTAAAGTTCTCTTTTGACATTTTTAAAATTAAGTGTCATGCAACGCGTGTGGTCGGATTGACACAAAAACATTTTTTATATTTTGTATTTTTGAAAAAGAGTGTCGTGTGACGCGAGCGGTCAATTAGACACCCAAAACATTTATATGATTTTTTATATTTTTGAAAAGAAGTGTCGTGTGATGCGAACGGTCGATTAGACACCAAAACTATTTATATGATTTTTTATATTTTTGAAACGAAGTGTCGTGCGACGCGAGCAGTCGATTAGACACCAAAACTATTTTTATAATTTTTTTATTTTTAAAAAGGAGTGTCGTGCGACGCGAACGGTAGATTAGACACTAAAAGAAAGAAAAAAATAATTTAAAATTTTTTATTTATTCTTATTTTTATCATTTTTGAAAACTATGTTAATTTTTATTTCAATTTAAAATATTTTTGTTATTTTGAAAAAATGATGTGATTGAAATGTGAGATTTAATTAAAAAAATGGTAAAATTAGAAATAGAAAATGAGGGTGCATAAGTGAATATGTGGGTGCAATGAGAAAAACTACACATATGAGAATGTGGTTCACATAGAGAAACATGTGGTTCTTAAAGTAAACGCATTCTAGACTAAAAAAGAAATTAAAGGAGTGGGGTGTGTGCTTAGTGAAAATACAGGTACATAAGTTAAAATAAAACTTAATGTAAGGGGTGTGGGGTTATTACACCGGCGGCGACGAGGCCACCAACGGCGCTGGCCGCCACCGTCAAACCATCACGAATGGCAGCGCTTGCCACCACCTCTTCTCGTGCTAGGGTTATGTTTTTCAAGATCAAACATCAAGGGTTTCTTCTCCAATTCTCTTCACGGTGCCATTCCAGCAACAGAGGAAAGAAATACCCCAATTCTTCTGTTTCCAATCTCCTTTGAACCCAATCCTCTTGTTATTTTAATTTCTATATTTGGATGATTTATTATCTCATGTAAACCATAATCTTCAATTTTATTCTTTTCTTATAAATTCATATTGCAATTAACGTACACTATCAAAACAAACAACAACATCGTAACATTTGACTAGAAACTATGCACCTTATGTATGCTTCAAATTTGTCTTTGCATTTACTGTTCTTGATTCTTAACATATCCTTTGTTGCAATTCTGGTTCTCGTTGCACTTATTGTGTTTGCTTTCTATTTTCCACTTCCTTTGCCAATGTGTCTTTGTGAATGAGTGTAAAGGAAGAATGATAAATTAACGTGTTAGTAAGAAGATCCTTCTCTAAGGTGTAAGTGTTTTCCTTTTCCAAGAATGAATATCTCCCCTGTAAATGAATTTCAATGTAAATTAAAAGATGGCTTGAGCAGTAGTTGGAAGAAGTTGAAACTAGTAGTTGGAGGAAGTTGAGGCCAATGAGAAACAGTTCTTTCAAAAACTATTTTTATATTTTTTTAATTTTTGAATTTTGAATTTTGAATTTCTGATTTTTATTTTAATTAAACAAAACGAAAATAATTAATAATATTTTTTTATCTTACAAATAAAAACCTTATTTTACTTAAAAAAAACATAAATTAAACAAACATTTTTTAATTCCTTTTTATTATAATTAATTTTTTTTAAGAAAATTTATTTTTATTCTTTTTATTTAACATTTATTTTTGGATTTTTTTTTAAATAATTTTATTTGCCCGAACGAAATTGAGTGTTGAAAATAGACCTACATAGCAACGAAATGTGAATCATAACATCTAGAAAAAGACGATGACAACCAAATGTGTTACTTGAAGTTAGTTTGTTCCCGTGAAGGAAAGTCCATGTCTTCCATTCCACTTGAAATGATTACTTTACCTACACAAAGTAAGCAATGTCCTGTAAGCATCACAACGGTTAGAAAGCAAGATAGATTGATCATTAGCAGTGTGGTAGATGAACATAATCATGACGTAAGTCCTACCAAATCTAGGCTTATTCGTAAGAATATAAAGCTCAATATGAAAGTCAAAAGAACCATTGCCTTAAAAGACTAAGCCGGTGTGCGCATTAACAAGAACTTTCGGTCCTTGGTGTGTGATGTAGGGGGATTTGAAAACTTACAATTTGTCAAATGAGACACTAAAAACTACATCGGTAAGTAGAGACGTGCAATAGGGAATGAAGGTGACAGACAAGCTTTGTTAAACCACTTTTCTGCTATGAGCGGCTTGAACAAAGATTTCTTTTTCGAAATTGGTATGGATTCAGATAATCAAATAAGCAACGTATTTTTGGCAGATGCCAGGAGTAGGGTTGCATGTGTGGAGTTTGGGGATGTTGTCTCGTTTGATACAACGTACTTAACCAATAAGTACGACATGCCTTTTACACCATTTGTTGGGGTTAATCGTCATAGCCAATCAATCTTACTAGGATGTGGACTCCTGTATGTAAAAGATAGTAGTACATTTGTGTGGCTATTTCGATGTCGGTTGCGATGCATGGGAAATAAATCCTCTAAAGGCATTGTCATTTATCGGGGCAAGGCGATGCAAAATGTCATCCAAATGGTCTTCCCCGACACACGACATTGTTGATGCCTTTGGCACATCATGAATAAACTTTTGAAAAAATTGATTGGATATAGAAACTACAAAGAAATCAAGTATAATATGAAGCAATTGGTGTATGAATCATCTACTGCTGAGGATTTTGAGAGTGGATGGGGAAAGTTCATTGAAATGTATCAACTACAACTAAAAGAATAACTTTACACCCTATTTGAAGAAAGGCATCGATGGATACCATGTTATTTGAAATGTGATTTTTACGTTGGCATATCAACAGCACAAAGAAGTGAGGGGTGAATGCTTTTCTTTGATGGGTTCATCAACTCTACAACCACACTCCAACAATTTGTGGTTCAATATGACAATGTCCTTCGTTCTAAAGCAGAGAAGGAGTACGAGGCGGACTTCAGTTCTCTTAATACTACCATTCCTTGTGGATCTCAATCATTTATTGAGAGACAATTTCAAGAGAAATACACTCATGCAAAATTTGGGGAAGTGCAAAACGACTTTAGGTGCAAAATGAATTGTAACGTGAAAAATGTTGCATTTGATGGGATTAGGACAACATATTTTGTCAAAGAAGCTTTGATATGGAAAGACAAAAGTGCAGACAAAATGCAGGAAGTTTTATTTCATCCTTTGACAAAAGACATTGAATGCTCTTGTAAGTTGTTTGAGTTTAAAGGTATTCTTTGTCGACACAACCTAATGGTCCTTGCATAGGAAGATGTGGAATATGTTTCACAAAAGTATATTTTGGGTCGGTGGAGCAAACGCATACGCAGAAGGCATACTTTGATACGAGCATCATACAACACTAAGAAAGACAAACCAAATGTTAAGAGGTATGACTTATTTTGTAAGAAATTTTATGAAATTGTTCAGGTTGCATGTGAAAGTGAAAGTGGAACAGAATTCATATTTGACTAATTGGAGTCAATGTCAAAAAATTCATCCATAACATGCTCCAATCTAGGGGCTACTTGCCTAGAGCCTCAGAAGCACATGTCTTCCACACCTAATACGGTGGTTCAACACAACAATATACTAAGCATAGTTCATGTGAAAAGAAAGGGTCAACCACGAGCATCAAGGATGCAATCAATCGTTGAAAAGGTTTGCAAAAAAAAAAATATAAGGCTGTAAGGAACAAAGCATCTACGGATGGGAACTCACTCCACGACAGTGACCTTGGTACTTTAACTTCATAACCTAATCATGGAGGAAAACATGAAAGAGAGAACACAAACAACATGGTTAATATTCTTTTAATAATTAGGTATTCTTACGTTATAGAAAATCATTAATTATTTTAAATTATGCCATGGGCAGGTTTATAATGTGCAGTGCACATGCTTCTGAAAGTCAAGATATATTTAGGTAAACTTAGCAATTGACATCTTTAATTGCACTTACACTTCATGACTTCTACCTATTTTGACCGTAAGTTTTGTTATGTGCAGGAACTACTTTGCAAAGAACACCTACTTTTGGATTGATTGGTATGATGAACATGGCATAACCAAACACCTTTTGATATTAGATTATGTGTTTGTGAATGACATGTTTAGTTATGGATGTAATGGTTGCACTTTAAATTTTCATGTGGGTGAAGTTCACTAAAGTGATTTTTTGTACAAAAATATTGTCATGGGTCACCACTTATTTCATCAGAAGGCATCACATTCTATAAATAGTGACAAATGTTATTAAAATAGTTTAGCCTTCAAACTTTTTCATGCACGTATTTTATTGCAGTCAAAGTGCATCTCAAAGCAAGCACAACATGTTATTTAGTAACATCTATGTGGGGTGATAGCTTCCCTCATTGCTCTCACTTACACAACATGGAAATTTGTATTCTAATAATTATTGATACTCATATTTTATTTAAATAAATGGAATAATTAATTAAAATGATTTCACTTCAATTTATTAATACTCATTATTAATACTCACTTTATTTAAACGTCCTGACCATTGACATTGCATAACTGGTTCAAAATGATGTCACTTCAATTTAGTTAAAATGAGAATGTCCTAGTGATTGTATGGTTGGTTTAATTTATTTCCCTAACTAAATTAACTATCTCTTAGGTAAGAACTTTTTAAAGAACCACAAAATAATTAATGTTAACAAGGTCATTATGATTTCACTAACGTTAGTGAAGCTAAGAAAACAACACAAATAAAGGTCATGTGATTTTAATCATTCCACATGAAATAAATGATTGAATTGGGTATGAGAACGCCCTCTAACATGTTAACTGAACATCATGTTATTCATAGTCATCATAATACACCCTACAAGAGCACTTTTAACAAGTTTGGTCATAAAACTAACCTTCATTTAAATTTATAACACAACAAAATCATTTTCAAGCAACACAATATTAAGATAGAAAGTTGGACTTCAATTTAATATGCCCATAAAATTACATAAATAATTGTTCTCAAAGCATTTAAAATGTTTCATATCAATACTTATAAACCTTAGCAATTTACAACCTATTCAAACAACCAGTGCGCACCCTTCCCAATGACTGATCTAATTACACAAAACTAGGGATTTCAGATTTAATATGTTAAGTGATATGAACTTGTAAAGCCTACTTCAACTACATATATGGACCAACTTCCATATACCACTAATTCCTAAGGTATGGTTGAAATCTTTGAAGAACACAAGATCTGTCGTTAATATTTCTTGAATGGAACACAAATCACGAGGAAGGTAATGCATATAGTTGTCCACACACCACACATGTCTATTGATCTTTCTCTTGTTACAATCGATGATACATTCAGCAGTAAAAAACATATTAGATATTTGAAACTAAGATCATCATAAATATTAAACATATACACTTACCATATAAAGGACTGAATATAACTATATTTACTCTCCTAGTCTGACTTTTCTCTTTGTATATGAAGTTACTTGCAGCAAACAAAACAGACTACACACACTCACACACGTACACACACAATTAATGATCATTATATTCCATTCCTTTCAAAAAGTAGATAAATTTGTAACAATTTGAACTGACAGAAGTTATCGTGTTATCAATCCAACCCCGAGAATGAAAGCCATGACACTCATTGCTTCTTAATAATTTCCCTTTGATTTTAGCGTAAACAATTCTAAGAAGTCAAATTAAACAAGTCAGAATATATCCTATTCAATTTAACTATATTTGTAGAAAGTAAATGAATTCCCTACCTACTACTAACAACAACGGTGACATCCCTATATAATTTACACATATCAATAACCGTTGTACTAGTTTGCCCTTCAATGTAAGGGACAATGGTGTTGCAATCACGACGGTCATAAAAATTTGATGATTCTCTATTTTGAAGGCTCTTTTCCTGACTAGGAGTAAAGATGTCAAACTCTACACACTCCTTCTTTTCATGTTCATCACACTTCTCAGGTTGGTCACACTTTTTCTACTATGAAGGGAAGCCTTAGCTTTGTCAGACTCCTACTGGTGTTTCGGAGAACCCATACCTGAATTCAAAACATTTCCTTCACCAACACAATCCTGAGGTTCACCAGTAGAAAATAAATGACCATGGAAGTTATTTTCTTGTGTCGATTCAGATTTCTTCTGTTGAGAAAGGGGACACTAATCTTCATTAAAGTCATTTGCTTCACTAACACAAGTAAGTGTCAGTTGCAACACTTCCAAGGTATTTAGCACACATCTTTTTCATTTATGCCTTCATCTCCTTAATTAGCATTTCATACTTTTGTATTTTCTCTTCTAATTCCACTTTAGCTTTAGAACGACGTTAACATCCATTGTCATCGTTTTTGGTAGTGGCTTCATGCAGAACACTGAGTGCACTTTGAACAATTGGGTTCTTCTTCTCATCCTCACTTAGGGACCAATAAAAAACAACCTACACAAAAATACCAAATAATTTTCAAAAACTTTAAATAGAAAAACAGAGTAACAAGCACAACCTACAAACACTATGTACATCATCATCATCATCATCATCATCATCATCATCATTACTACTAACATAGTTCTTAATCTTGTTAATTATATCTTATACTGTAATAGGTTTGTTCTCAAAAAGTGAACCTACTAACCGACTAACTTCATTATCAAATGGAACAGATTTACCAACCATACTAAGACCTAAGCATATACAAACATCATATACTGATAAGAGAACTAAGTGTTGGCTAACACGAAGGAATTCCCAATCTACAACCCATTGATTCAAAACTTCCCTTACCAAGGGGCAATTTATTTCCAACACCTTGTCCATCTCCAAACACCATCTAAATGGTGTTCCTTCAATTCGCTTACGGTGGCTCACTTTGACTATATTGTTCACTTCAACAATGTATTTTATTTCACAACGATGCACGATTCTCACCTATAATACACAACAAAAAAAATTTAGCTGAACTATTAATAAACAAATTTCATTTAAATGGTCACAAGGCCTGAAAATTGACCTATTGATCCTTATTCTCCATTTTGGTCTTGTTGCTCTTATTGCATGAATTCGGAGAAGATTTCACTTCACGTTTACCAGCAATCTAACTATTTCAACTAATGAACAATTGTAATCACCTAAGAACAAAATAAATAAGTCACCACAAACAAATCTTACACAATACTTTTACATCTCCATATTGTGCAACTAGTGAACTCATTAAAGCAATTAAATGGGCAAAAAACTTAATCCACGAACATCCTTCAAATCTAATAATTCAAGCATCTATCAAAAAATTTTATTCCTGTAATTATCCAATCCATATTATAACAATTCCTAAATCACAGACAAAGTTTATTGAATTCCATGAAATTAATAAAGGATCACATATGCATCAAACTTGTACGCATGCATATCAGGAAATCATAACATTTTAAACTTACACCAATATAGTTGAAATTGAAATATAGATAACTTTCATTATGGTTGAATTTTTAACCATCAAATTTTATTTTTATATTTGTGTTGGTACATCCTAAGAATCAAGACCAAACATGAAGAGTGTGCTAAGAATGCTCCTAAATGCTAGATGAATTCAGATTCTTCAAGGTTGGAATGCATATGTGAGGGATATTTCTTTTAAGGTGATGCTTTTAAGTCTATAAGATATGAGAGGTAGAATACATAATTCAACAGGATTTTCTAAATATTCGTATGGTCTATGAACAATGTATAGTGAATCAGTTTACTAGTGATAGAAATATAGTTTATCCAACAACATTGAATGTCTTATTGGTTGGTTTCTCGAATGGATATAGTAAGGACAGTTGGTATCTAAGTTGAGAAATGTTGATTTGATGAGCCTCGACTCATGAACCAATCCATAATCACTTATTCTTTTGTGTGGAGAGTTAGTGAAGTGTTAGCTCAAGTTTTAATGTTTGTATTCACTTATTTTAGAATAATACTTGGCTCAAGAAAATTAAATCAAACACCACAACCAATACCCAACATCGAAAGTGCAACAATTTAAATCTTAGAGAAGTAAATTCCTTTGGTAAACAGAAGACTAATTATAGTTGCAAAATTAGCATCAAACACAACCCTTTTGGCGCTGCTATTGTTTTTGTAAACACAAACTTCATAATCAAAACGATGCATGGAAATATATTTCTACATTAGGAACAAAGATTACATAGAAGATAAAGCAAACCAGTAAGCTCAAATCCCACAAGCATTCGATTAAATGTCAATATGAGCTCATCTAAAATCATATTTTAACATTTAGTATGAAAATTTGGTAAGCTGACCCCTTAAGTTTTAAAAAATGAGTTCAGTACTATTATCCATGATTATTAATAGATTACAATACATTCCTAAAAACTTCAACACCTTTGATTTTGATTGTGTTTCTATAATATTTGCCAAAATGCCAGTCAACGAAACTCATTGCCTAAAAGAACCACAACTCATTTACCTAGTGCAAGTAGCATTGTTAATGTTTATTTCATTGTTTGGAAGGGGACACTCCTTATCTTATGTCAATTACAGCGAGGCTTGACATTGAAAAAAGCATTTAAAGTTAAATAATAAAACCATTCAAATTCTTGTCGAAAGAAAAATCCTTCTAAGTCAACCACAAATGGAAAGCCACAAACATTATAATCTAAATCAAGCAACTTATAAAGTAATAAAGAATAAACAATTAATGATCATCCACAACATAAGCTCTCACATTTCTAATTGTCTCACCCTTCATTTCCTTCACTACAGCTAAAGGGGATAACTATTGATACTTTTTATATACTCGTGTTAAAATCCTTTCATTCTTTATTAATGACAACTACAACAACCACCATCTGTATATACTTCTTGAGCAAATCAAATGAAATATCAGAAGCCAAAGCGTAATGATGGAATATTCTAAAAGACATTTTTTTAAGGAGAAAATTGGATTAGTTGTAGCACGAGAGAATAATAAAAAATTAACGTGCAATTATAAGTGAAACATATATTCTTTTCACTTAACCTTTACATGTTTTGTCATCTCTTACACTTAGTTATTCTTTTGTGCAAAAAAGAGGAGCTCACCCTTGGAGATTTCATATAATTCTTTACTACATGAGTTTGAACTGCTAAGTCTTAAGTAAATTCCTACATCAAGACTTAAAGCATTATTTGAGATGGATATTATGGTCCAAAGCAGTCACATAATTCTATAATCTTTACATACAAGTGGCTCTATCCTGTGATGAATTTTAAAAATAGAAATGATTTGCAAATTAATGTTTGAAGCAGTGTCTATCATTCCATGTGCTAATGTTAGGGAAAAGAAAAGAAAGCCAGCAAACAATAACAAGATATTATACAAGCAATACCTTAACCTAAAACTTCTATTTATTCTAATAATTATTAATTAAATCAGGTACTATAGCAATTTTGAAAATCCCTAGTTCACTAATAGATTGAAACCCACTAAAATAAGGAAACAAATATAAAACGATACTTAAATGTTTCTATTGTTTGTAATATACTAATTTACTTGTTTTGATTTCCATTACACTTTATTTTATGGTTTTAGTCCTTGTAATTAATAATTTTGATGTGGCAACCATCTACTACAAAACACACTTGATGTTTCTTAAATAGTAAAGACTAAAACACACCACATACACTAAAACTCACAATATACAAAACCTTACAATTTTCACGCAACATATGAAATTGCAATACAAAATTAGTTTTAACAAATTGAAAAGGAGGAAAACCCAAGTTATAATAACGAAAATAAAATCAATGGTTAAAACCTCAAGTCGCGCCCAAAACGTTTGTCGTTTTGCCAAAAACATCGCTTCAATGCCACACCAAAACGAAACAACCACGACCACCAATATTTACACTTCAAAAGAATAAACGCAAACATTCACCATTTTTTGCTTCACCACACCACAATGACATTGGTTGGGGAAAAGAAAAAAGATTTTACCTTTAACAAAACGGAACAAAAGCCTTGGCCTTGATAAAGAGGAAACACAGTGATAACGTCCAAGCAAAACAAATGCAGAGTTCGAGCCGAGAAGAATGGATGCAGAGACCAAATGTTGCACCCCTCCCCACGTGTTCAAAACCCCCTTTTAGTGGATTTCGCAGGGATCACTTACCATTTATGGAACAGAACAAACACCGTCGATTTTGCATGGAGGTTGGAGATTTTCCAAGGAAGATGATTGACACGGTGGATTTCGCAGGGAAGGGTGGAGAGTTTCCAAGGATTTGGGCCTTTCTCTCAATGGTGTGGGAGTGGTTTTAGAACAAAACAACCTTTATGTTTTGTGTTCTCTCACCACTTTCAAATGTTCCCTCTCATTAATGTTCTCCTTCTCTTACTTGCTACTCCCACTTTTGCAAATAAAGAAAAATTAAAATTCATTTTCCACGAGGTGTAGGAAGAAGTGTTGACTTCCACTTAGTCCACCTTGGCTCTTTTGATAGCTCATGGCCAAATCTCCTATTGGGCTTAGTCAAGCCCAATTTTATCAATTGAACTACTCATTGTTTGACTTATTATTCTAGAAAGCAAAGCCTAAACAATGGGCCAATATTATTGCTATTCTATTGCTCTTTGAGACACCTCTTCAAATCTTCACATCTTCTTTGGCCCATGTGAAGAGTATGAGAAGCCCATGTGGGTTTGGGCCATCTTGAATGAAGCCTAATTGGATCTTTCTGAGCATGCTCCTTGTTATTGGGCCTCTTGATGGGCTTGGGCTTGAAGGTGCATGTGGGCCATGTATTGGGCCTTAAGCATGATTTGGGCCTAGGCGTTGACCCAAGTTATAAGCCTTGTTGGGATCACATCATCTTCCTCAATTCAGTTCTCCCTCTCACTCACTAAACACAATAGTTGCTCTACAATTTCTCTCCTTAGAGTACTCACTAAAAGCAGCCTCCAAAACACATTATATCACCCTTAATTTTCCCCTTAATTATGCGTTAATATTGGTTTATTGTAAGAAAACCAAATGCATTGAAATGGGGTTTAATTGCCATTCAACAACCTTATGAGATGGTTTTCCAACCCATCCATCTGCTCCTCAAGATGGCTAGGGTTTTCTAATCCCCCTCATTCATGCTAAGAAAAAAGAATTTGGCAAAAAGGAACTTATTTCACTTAAGCCAAGCTTCGAACTCATTATCACACAATTACAATTCAAATGCATAACCAATTCAACCAATTCATGTTTCATGATAATCTCTATAATTCTAGAATTATATAATCACTGATCATGATCAAACATATTATTATTTAAAGAATAATCAATTACATTACACAAAAAATGGCATATCCAAGACTCAAACTCATCCTTTCAAAATAACCAAGTATTCTCAACTACTTGAGCTAGTACTATTCCTTGTCATTACTTCCAGTGTTAATTACCATAAAGACTCTCATTACCCGCATTTTTTAAATAATTATTTATTTAATTATTTAAATTTATCGAGTCTTACAAGAAGAACACATACTTCAAAATCCTATAAGTTGGCAATTTAATGATACATAAATCCTATAAGTTGGCAATTTAATGATACATAAAGAACTATTTTTTAAATCCAATTGTAATGTACTTTTCTTAAAATCCTGTAATGCGGTTTTTGCCATAATCATCCCATGCCATATAAAGAAAGGAAAAATAAATCAGGTATATAAAATACTCAATCTCTTTACCTCTGGTGGCTCTACTATCTTAAAAGTGTCATTAAAAGTAATGGTTACTAAAGAGTAAAAGATCTCATTTCCATTAAAAAATGAGAAAAAACATAAGACTTTGGTGTGGAGATGAGATTATCATGGACATTTAGAAAGAGGAATAGTAACTATCATAAAAGGAAATATTTAAAAGTTTAACAACTATGGTAAAAACAAGAAGTGTGCCTTCACACTCATACAACTAACATTCTAAAACTGAAGAACTAACAGTAGTAGTAAGGTGAGCACACCAACAAACTTCACTTTTAACTAAAGCTTAAGCATGGAGAATTTCTATGATAAACTTTCATGTAGAACAAACAAAGGCAGGAGTATCAAAGTCTGATTTTACCAGAATATCAAGTTTACCAAATTTGGATTTGATAAAGTCTGCCAGAGAAGCTACACTTGTAGCAAGCACCGCCTTGTTTTCTTAAGACAACTTCCAAGTATTTGTAATGAATTCTCAATAGATTGTGAAGCATCAACTGGTTCCATGGTTTTCAGGAATCCGATAATACATAAGATAAAAATCTTTAATTGGCATTATTGATACATTTAATTATTTAGTTTATATATATATATATATATATAACAATAAACAGGATTCCTCTTTTGTGTCCAAATTTCATAATACCCGTTTTATTCTTAGTTATTTTAAAAATTAATTATTTTATAAATAATTTACTTTTAATCATTTTTCTAGAAATCTCTTTTGTCTTAAACCATTATTTAAATTTTCTTTTTACATATCTTTTTTTTTAATTTTATATTTAACAACTATTTTAAAAATTATATATTTGTTATTGATCTTAACTCTATGACAATAAGGAGGATTCCTCTTTTTGTGTCCATATTTCATAATACCCGTTTTACCCTTAGTTATTTTAAAAATTAATTACTTTATAAATAATTTATTTTTAATCATTTTTCTAGAAATCTCTTTTGTCTTAAATCATTATTTAAATTTTCTTTTTACATATATATTTTTTTAATTTTATGTTTAACAACTATTTTAAAAATTATATATTTGTTATTGATCTTAACTTAAATTTCTTGAAAATTAAAAAATGCGAACACACAGGCGCAACAGACAACACTTGGAAGGATGAATATTCACTCTCATTAGTTAGGCCAATAGACAACAAGGTAATCAAATTAATTCATTTCAACTATAATATGTCATGTTTACATATATCAATATAACTATATTATGCATCATGTTTACATATATTCTTCAATTGTAGATTCATCATTTGGAAATTTATTCTATTGGTTGGGATCCACTATGATAACTGATAAAATACAACTTTCAAATTTAATCAAACGAGAATTATTTACTCAAAAGACATGCAGGTATTATGCACATTTAAAATTATTTACTTTCTTCCATTATTCTTCTATCATACCACACAAAATCTTTATTATTTTTTATTTAACTTCTTTCCATTACCAGGAAACAACAAAAATCATTACCAATCCATACTCGCTACAACAACAATCTTTGTGTTTATCAAAATATATACATCAATGAGTTTATTACTATTCAATATGTGTATACCATTACATATACATTTAATGACTCATAATTAAATAACATTATTTAATAATATTTTTTAGTTCTTTAAAACTCAACAACTTATGGACCATGTCTTCTACAAAGAACTAAGAAGACTGCTTCAAAGGTAAATAAATTTTTTATTATTATTATTTATACATAATTCAATTGCTACACAATATTTCTGTTATTTGCATATATATTAACAATAATATTTACTTTTTTTTAAAATGCAGGGAAGTTGAAACACATTCTAGACATCAATCTTTATTTGGCCTCCCAATTAAAGAAATGTTTAAGGATGTAAATCTATGGTACTTTCATTTACTAATTTTTTCTACATCATGTATGTATGAAATATATATTTTATTTTTTTAATGAATGTATATTTATAGACACCTACTAAAAAATAGTTTGTATATTTATAGACAACTACCATTGACTCCATCATCACATATAGCTCATTAACTCCAAATCTTGATCAATTGTATTAAATATTAGTTGATACACAATTTTACGAATTAGTAATTTACTGTTTTTTTTTTCAACCAATCTACGTATACCCATCATAAGTTGTCGTCAATTATTCTTAATATTATACGTATAAATACATAAAAAAAAAAGCAAACACACATGCACGACAGCGTCTGTGTTTTCGTAGTATTATTAATGAAAAACATGAGTGGTATATAAAAAATAATAAAAGTAAAATTTAATTGGCTAAAAAGAAATGTGACTCCACGTATGTCCTCTGATATTTTATATATAGTTTATTATTTTGTGGTGTTAACATATTTTGTGGTATTTAGAAATTAGAAATAAGAAGCTTAGACAAGGAATTGGATTCTTGGTTTCGTTTAGTTTAGTTTGTTCTGTCTGAGAAGACAACACAATCTGATTGATGATGGAAACCTTGGCCACATCTTCTTCTGCAGCTCTTCCATCTTCCTCTTCTCCCTTTTCGATTTTCCCTTCAAGAAGAACCTCTCTTTATCCTCCCAAGACTCTCCAATTTCGATTACCCTCCAAGCGTGCGTATTCTATTATATTCTTTTTGCTTACCCTTTTGTTTTCTGCGTCATTTTTCTTCAATTTTCTGTTTTGTTTCAGGTGATGATGCTCGCGATTCAGACGCCAAGGATAACACCCTTCCAATTATCAGTGATCGCTGCCTCTCCCTTTCCCCTCTGTCCAAAGTACGTTCTTTTTGTTCAACTTGAATCAGTTTCTGTGCATAACTTATCCTGAATTTTTAAGGGTCAGTTGCATTATTTTTAATGGATAAAAAACTGTTTTTTTTTATCAAAAAGAAAAATAAATCAACTGTGTTAATCATATCCCCAAATTTATGCTTCAATGCATTTCCATGCCTAACATATGTGAAATTTCAAAGGGTCGGTTACCTTCTGTGAAATGTTGCAATGAATAAAAGTAAAATTGTTGCCACGGAAATTGATAGTAATTCAAGGTTGTGAAAGGGATAGTTGAAGGGATAGAGAAAATGTGTAGATAGTAGAGTGTGAAAGTAGTAGTTGGAGAAGTGTATTTGTAGTTGAGAGTAGTTGTATTGGATGTTGT
>Ga0214544_1003748_pt1 | contig 31025 bp, 12 predicted proteins | sample CNSS3metaG_FD_160074 | JGI IMG/M metagenome (GOLD analysis project Ga0214544, IMG submission 160074) | Root nodule microbial communities from cowpea collected in UCLA plant growth center, Los Angeles, California, USA - CNSS3 | ecosystem: Host-associated > Plants > Roots > Nodule | place: USA...
CTAAACCACTTAGGTTCACGTTGTTTCTTGTCTAGGATTTATCAAAGAACTCTCCTAAGGTAGTCCCAACCTTTTATTTCTTATATTCTTTTAATTATTTATTTTTATGAATTTCCTGGATCTCACAGTTGTTAGTGGGGGAAGTGGTAGGTTCAAACTAGCTATGAAGCATTCCTATGCCGTCTTCTAATCTCCATGCATTGTGATAATATCTCCTATTGTAGAGGGAAACTTCATGGCGAGGTGTCCAAGGCCATAATATAGAGGAATTCTCATTAACAACACATTGTTTAACCCAACAGAAACATGAATTTAACTATAAGCAATCTAATTTGTAATTAGTGCAATAAATATCGTCACATAGTTCACAAAAAACCATTAACTTTTGGTTAGAAAATGATTAAACAAATAATATTATTAATAATAAAATTATTACAATAATAATTGTTAGAGAAATAATAATACTAACATGTAAATGAATCAAAGAATATTAATCAGAGACCCAATAAGTCTTATAACAATAATAAAAAATAGATAAAAAATAAAAGGAGGTAAGGAGTAGAAATAGCTTTGGTTAAGGCACGCATACATAACGCTATCCTTATAGAGAAAACGTCCCTACTGCACAAGGCAAAACAAAATCATATGCGCTTCTCTCTCAAGATACAACAACCTGTCAGATTGATCGAGTGTAGCAAAAGATCTCTGAACCTTATGAACACCATGGTTTTAAGAGATAATATAGAAAAGAAAAGAAGAACACTTTTGAGAGAACTCTAGTGTTTGTTGTCTTTGTTGTGTCTTTTCTCATACACCTAGGTGGTATTTATAGGTAGAAAATGGAGATAGAAGAGTAAATTGTAATAAAAAATATAGCCACTAACCATAAATAACATTAAACTATCAAATTAAAAGTCCATGCAAGAAATTAGTAACGCCATAATTTTTTTTAATTATTTATTTTTTAAATTATATTAAAATAGATTTATTCAACAAAGTAAAATCATATTCTATAACATTAAAAGAAATACCCAAAAGTGCAAATCGCAAAATAGAAATTAAGTTTTTATAAAAAATATTCACAAATTGAGAAACTGCAAAATTTAAAATAAAAATACATGCTCATTATCATAATTTGAGACTATAACAAAATAATGTTTTATCAATGCAAACATGTCTTAATGAATGAATCTAGTGACATAAAACTTGTTTATGGGCTGAAGTCATACTCAATTAGACTCACATAACCAAATGATAAAACTATTATGTTTTGTCTATGCAAACACGTCTTAATGAATGAATCTAATGACATAGAACTTATTTGTGGGCTAAAGTCTTACTCAATTAGACTCACATCACACCAAATGGTAAAACTATTATACTATTATGTTTTATTAAACAGTATGTTAATGAATGAATCTAGTAACATAAAACTTTCTTGTGGGCTAAAGTCTTACTCAATTAGACTCATCTAATCAAATGATAAAATTATTATACTATTATGTTTTATCGATGTAAACACGCATCTTAATGAATGAATCTAGTCACATAAAACTTGTATGTGGACTAAAGCCTTAATCAATTAGACTCATCCAACCTGATAAAACTATTAGACTATGTTTCTTTTCTCAATTCTTGTGAGCAATTTGAGAAATATAATCCAATATTTCATCCTAATTAATCATATAGATATAAGAAAATTCTTGGGTAAAAATTCATCACATCACATATAATTAATTACAATTAATGTTTATTACATGATTATACATATCAATCAATCAAAAATGTCATGGTCACTCTCTAATTCATTAAAAATATATCCCATTCAAATATTTAAATAAATATTTGCATCAATATATTTATAGTGCAACTAAAATAAAGAATAATATTCATGTATATAAATGAATCATATAACATATAATTTATATTATCTCATCTTATGGTGCAGTAAAAAAATGAGTCTAAAGATTCACAAAATAATTGTGTCAAATCATATATGGTTTTATACTCTATTATATTCCGTACAAGAACATATATTATATACAAAAACTTATAGCATGTACAACACCTTATGGTACGATTTTCTCTATTTTTTATATAAAGGAGTTCTTTTATCAAAAGATTTAAAAGGAACAATCATATGTCAATCCTTAATGAACTCATACAATAATTCAACCAAAAAACATTACTTGACTATCACATCATACAATATTTCACGTTAAAATATAAATATAAAATAAAATTATATACTTTAAATTTTTTAACTACATAAAAAGTGTATTTTTAATTCATCTATAATCTCAAAATAATCAGCACACCCATTGTTCAGGAATGGTGTCAATTGCCATAAACAAGTGATAACATTATGCATTACATGAGTACATAAAAAAAAAATATCATATTCATAGAGCGATTCCACCAAAACCTCGAAGGACCACAATGCAAATGCTCTAAGATCTTTTGTACCCATAACCGCAAAGTTCAACCGTTGGTTAGCATCACCTCATCAATTGTGACACCTCCCACGCTAATATTATTATGTTCGACATCAAACACAGTAAAAACAACAAGTAAAGAATCCAAAAGGATAACCACGACAGATACAAAAATCAAGGCATAGGTATTAAACCCTTTTATACCAAGTGTAAAATTAATGCGGAAAAAGATTAAGGACTAGCATTTCACCATTGTCACTCTCATAAGAATTATTTACTGTGTTTTTTCGTTTCAAACTCCCACTCTCTAAACTTGGATGGTATAACATACGATAGGAGAGGATAAATTTGATGACCTAAAACACATAACACTTGTGAAATTTATAGAGATATATGTCAACCATAGTGTAATTGTCATAATAAATTGTTGTCAATTATATAGAATTACAGTATCAAAATTTATGCAACAATTATAAAATTGATTGACAAATGAATCCATTTATAAAAATAACTGACGATATGAATATCACATTTATCCCACATTTCGCATATTTAGAAAATTTTCAACATATTCATCATTTAAATGATAGTTCACCACTTGAATGATATACATCTGGAATTCAGAAACACTCTTTTTCGATTGTTTATTACAAATATCATTTTACCATATGTTTTTACTTTTCCAAGATAACAATTTTACATTCAATGGTTGCTATAAATTATTTCAACTCAAAATAGTCTCAAACTTCAAATTCAATGGTTGCTACAAATTCTTCATTCTTTTTCCAATTTTTATTATTTGTCTACAGAATTTCCAAGTCATACTATCTGTATCTGTTTTTAACTATTTTTTTTACATCCCATATCGGTTGCGTTTTATATATGGTATTTGTGTTATATTTGACACCAATTTTAAGTCTTAAATAAATAAATAAATCAAAGTTGCACCCTAAAATTATTGGAAACAATCAATATAATTTGAGAAGGGTAATATAGAACTAAAATTATATTTTAGCCAAAAAAGAGAAGAAATTATTGCATGTTGAATATTTTCCAAGTATATGTATTTAAGAAGGTTGTTAGAATTTCGTGGTAATAATTAGAAAAGACATACGTTTTATATCATCAAGTGGATATATTTATTAAAGTTGCAACTGGATTTTAGTGGGATGATGGAAATAATTTTTAAAATAAAGAGTCATCATCAATAAGAATTTAAGAAAAATATTGAAAAGCCTCCAAATTATTTATAATTTATATATATATAAAAATAAAAAAAATATATATATATATATATATATATATATATATATATATATATATGTGTGTGTGTGTAAAATTAGAAGTGCATGTGGGCCGACCCATTCAGTTCAATGGGTAAAAGGTAATAATCTCACGCACTCCATTAAATTTCTTCTCCCACCCATCAAAATGCATTCGAAAAGTGTTTTTCGTATAATGAGGAAATGTTTGCTTTCCGAAAAAGAATTTCCGGAATTATTTATTGTATTCCAGAAAAATAAGTTTCGGAAATGATGGGTGCAGGATATGGCGGGAAGTAATTGCCAAGATAAAAAGGGGTTCTAAACGTGATGTTCACCTGTTAATTCCAAAATTCAATTGTATTAGCATCGAGACTTGGTTTTGAAAAATCATAAGAAAGTAACGTGTTTTAAATATAGAAAAAGCATTTCAGTTTAACCCATCATTTATCTTTAAGTGTAATATTAATTAAAAACCCATAGAAAATCCTTAACAAATAAGCTAAGCAAATCAATTTATAAAATAAAGTTTTATCATTAGTCCTGATCCAACTGAGGACTACGATAATAAGGATTCATTGAAATTACTTTTCTATTTTCTTGAAAATCGAGGATTTATCTTTTGAAATTTCGTTTTCGTTCTCAGAGACGATACTAATATTTCGATCTAAAATCTATTAAGATAATATCTTATTTGTTTGAAGCTTGGAGTATTTAAAAAAAAAATAGTAATATAACAAATATTTTCCATGAATTATAATTAATTTGTTTGTGTGTGTGCAGCTTGGATTCATAAAGTAAAATTACCTCTTATTGATATCAAAAACCATACAATAAGTCAAAGCTATCACTATTTCACAAGATTAGGTAAATCCATACAATAGTAAAATATGCTAATCAGTCCCTATGTACTAATTAAGGAAACACAAGTACAAACAAAATTCTTTAAAAGAATATTATTTTTTGTTAGAAATATAAAAATACATGATAACATAAAACACACATGCATATGCATTTTATGTTGTTCCATTTCATGGTATGAAAAATATACACAGATTTTACTTTGTTCAATTTTTAGGTATGAAAATATAATTTTTCATTATGAAAACTGGTAAACACAAATGATGATGCATTTGGATCACTTACTAAATATATTAAAGTTTGATATTCAACTTAAACATGAAGTCGCGGTGGAAAGAGCTACTTCATAGCTCTCTATGATATTTTCCATTTTTTTTTTTGTTTTCTTTTAAGATATTTTCACTTTTCATCTCACCTCAAAATGAACCAATTTGATAAAAGAAAACTAGTTGACTAGTAAATAGAAACCATGGATACCTGTGGTTCAAAAAAAAAGTATTGTGGAACAAAATTATTACCGCTCTAAAGGTCTATATCTGAATGATAGTTAAACAAGTTAAGAGGCAGCAATCACAAGAAAAGTGATGGGTCAGGTGAAGAGTGAGGCTTAGGGAACCACCACATATGTAGCAACAGTTGTTGTTCTTTGCGACAAGTAAGGATTTACGAAGCATGTAGGGTATTCTTACATTTTATGTTCTTTCACTGTTGCTGTATGAAACAATGACTGCCACTTTGAATATGACTAGTTCCTACACAAGAAACTTTTGACTCCAAAGTCCTTTATGTTGATTTAGTGTTGTATATGTATGTAGTGAGGTTTTTTAAGAGAGAATTGAGGAGAATCAATCAATGAGTCTTGAATAAGACATTACAACATTATTTGGATCATTCTACTAATACATTGTTCATTTTACTCATTTTTATCCAATGTAAACCTTTTAACTCAAACACATGCTAGTATGTAATGGTGGTCATGGATAGGATTTTCGGTCTACATCCAATAAAATATATTGGATCTATAATTGAAATCCATTTTAACTAGTCACATTGCTTGCAATAACCTGCTGCTTAAATATGCATTTTTGTTTGGGCTTAGTTTGGCTAAATCGTTTTCATTTCTCAAAAAGCACCATGATTCTAACAAAAATATGCAATTGCTTTGTAAAATAAGTTGAATTTAACACATTACTTTTGCCCAGATTTAAGGAATTGATTTCCAGTTGCTTGTAAATTTCATTTTCTCTGACTGCTAATCACGATAATCAATACAAATTTCGTAGGCATCAGCTAACAATAGATATGATGTTACCTACATGGATTTAGTGAGGCAAATTAAATTTAGCGCCTGTTCAAATGTCCAATATCTGAAAGTCGAGGAACTACAACAGGTACACCTCGGGCCTTCTCAAGTGCAATACTTATCCTCAATGGTCTGCCCAACAATGCCTGCAAAAAACATCACCTTCAGAAGGAACTTCTACAGGAAATGATATAATATGGTATTCTTTGTCTGACCTTTCCATCCATTGCTTCCTTTGCATATTTGGCATCATCTTCATTTGAAAAAATGACAAATCCAAAACCTCTAGACCTGCCACTGTCTTTATCATACACTATCCTCACTACAAGAAAAGGTCTCCAATAATTTAGAGCAGAAGATCAAGACAGTAACAGATTTTGTAAACTGGAAAGGAACAAATCAGATGATGGAAAAGGTATAAGAGATACACAACATGTTCACAGAACAGCTAAAGACAATTAAAAGCTCTCGATATACACAATGTCAAACATAAGCATAGCTTATATTCATCATCAGACTCGCAGAAAAGCTCATCAACTTTGTTCCCAATTGTGTAATTCCTCGTTGAACAATCTTCCACGTCCTGTTGCCCGAGTTTCTCTTTTGTGTAAACAAATTTGCTCCCAAGATTTTACATGGCACAACCTTTGGGTTTCGAAGCAGTTCATACCTCCTTAATTTTTTTTCTCAAGTTTAGGGCGCGCAGGAAATTAGAAAACAGTTGTTTATTGGAAATTTTAGGATTATGTGAACAAAATAAGTTTTATATTAGAAAATATAGGATGACAGTTATTTGTGAAAATAATCTATTTGGAGTATATATATACTAGGGGAAACATAGGGCCTTGTTGAGCTGTGTCCACATTTCTTCGGTTATACAACAAAAAATAGTTACCAAAAGTGAGTTTTTAAAAAGTAATAACCCCTTTATTTATTGATACCAAATGTAACTTCTTTATATTGATACCAAAACTGAATTCTAATCCCATTATTTATTGTTATAAATGGCAGAAGAATACTCTCTGTGGGAAACTTTTGTCTCTAGGACGGCTAGTGCATTGATGCATTGTATGTGTTATAGGTGACTTTTGCCTCTAGGACAGTAAGTGTATTGCTCCAGTTGATGTGGGACTAACCTCACCGCTCTTGAGATTGCAATTAAGGCAATCCCAAAGAAGCCAAACCTAAGGCAGAATAGGGGTGACCACAATTAAGGTGGCTTTCAAAACTCCCCTCACACTTAGGGCTACTACCTTGGAAGGTGGCAAAGGAAGGTGGCGGCCCAATAACAGATCTATGATAGGCTTTGGTACTATCTTAAAAATTGGACACAGGGCTTAACTCAACCCCATAATGAGAATGATACAAATCAATTGAGTTCAACTTCTATCTAAATTAGATTTATCTCGAGCTTTGTTACCAGGAACCAATCAAAGGAGTTTGAACAATTCAAGCCAAAATAATTCCAATTCAATTGCTATAAACCCTAGTCAAATCCAACCAGTCCCAATTTTGTTCATTAGAATGAAAATCCTACTATGCAAGGACTCTAGATTGTCCTCCGCTAACAGGTAAAAATTCCAACAATTGTGCGCCTTCAATCAGGTGTTTGCTGATTTCGAAGAAACAACTCAAATTCGTTGACAGAAGCATTCAAATGTTAGATAAGTTTGATCAGATTTATGACCTCTGGGAGAGATGCAACAATTTGGTAATCTCCTGGATCTTGAAATTTGTATCACCTTCAATTTTTGAAATTATAGTTTACGATGATCTTGCCTACGATGCATTGAGGGAATTTTAAGAGAGATTCCCTCAAGGAAATTTGGTAAGAGTTACAGAAAATGGACGACAAATGTAGGCTTTCCAGCAAATATTTTGCCATTCACAAATTATTTCAATGAACTTAAGATTTCCGGAGTAACAGATTGACCACATGGATCACCCTACAGTTGTTCCGATTAAACCAAAGCTTCAAAAATATTATTTAGCCTAAGATCTCCCTTGACTTCCTCCACCACCTTTTTGGTCTTTCTCTTGACCTACTCATAGGATAAGAATCAAACAATCTACACTTCGGCCACCTATTGTGATCTTTTATACATGTCTAAAATGAAGGACATCTAGTAAACTAAGTTTATAGAAGTTAAGAGGCACAGCTTAAATCCTTGGGTTGCTGCATCTATAGATATCAGCCAGGTCTTCTATTGTCTATCTGATAAAGATTATGTTGACTGGACTGAACAAGTGTGCACTTCTTTTATCTTTATCACAAAAATACAATAGAATTACTACCATGTCAATTAAAAGGACAAATGATGATGTCTTTAATGCTGGATCTGCTGATGATGTAAAATTTTCAGCAATTTATTCCTGAGGATGGGTTAATTGTGCCAGCTACAGTTCTATTTTAACGTGGTGTCAATATCACAGCTTGCAAAATACGAACATAACAGATTTTTATTTGCTGATAATGCATGTTCAATTCAGGACATTCAACTGAGGATGATTGGTTGGCGAGCTTCAACAAGGACTCTATCACTTAGATCATTGTTAGCTGGGATCTCACATCAAGGCAGCACACATTTCAAAATTCTCGAAGGGTACACATGGAAAGGGCCACTGCTTTCCGCATTGCTCTTCCTTGCAGACATTGCATTTCTGTGATGCAAATTGAGTGGATGTCTGGATACTAGGGGTGTTTACGATCTGGCCCATCCCACTAACTCAGCCTAGCCCAAAGGGACTCTGACGGGGCAACTTCTTCCTGCACCTCCATAGTTTCAACTGGCACCCCATAAACTTTAAAGTTCCAAATTTACCTTCTAGTTTAGGATTTTCATTTTTAGTTCCGGGTTGTTTAATCCAAAATACAAAAAATACTTTCTAGATTGCAAAATCCAAAATACAAAAATAAAAAATGCATTTTGATTGCATAATCCGGAATACAAAAAATACATTCTAGATAATGCAATCTAGAATACAAAAAATGCATTTTGGATTGCACAATTCATAATACAAATTTTTCATTTCGGATTGCACAATCCATAATACAAATTTTTCAATGGATTGCACAATCTAGAATGTATTTTTCAGTAAACATAAAGAAGAAGAGTAAGGGTGCGAGGTTGATCTAGGAAGAAGATGAAGTGTGGGGGAGAGGGCTGCAGGGCTGGTGTAAGAAGAAGAAGATGAAGCATGGGGGAGATGGGTGCAAGCTGGTGCAGGAAAAAGAAGATGAAGGGAAGAAGATAACGGTAAATGGGTCATTTCACAAACAGGCTGAAATGTATGGCAATGCAGGAAGAAGCTGCCCCTGACGGATTCGGATCTAAGAATAGACCCAGTGAATTTTGAGGATGGCTTCGAGTTACAACTGTTCCAACCCGAACTCATGTTGTACATTCTTTTGAAAAGTATATCTTTTAAAAAATAATGTATAAACAAACAATTCAACTTCTTGACTTAACAAATAATGTTTTGTAATATGATATTATAATTACACTGATGTCATTTTATCTTTTATATATATATATATATATATATATATATATATATATATATATATATATATATATATATAAGAATATTCAATGTTTTAGTTGTGTTTTACTTTAATTCAACAATTTAGATGTATATAAATTTAAGATCAATTTGTAATGTCGAGTTAACCAGGTCTTGTCTTGTCCTAAATATTGTTGAGTCTTGATCAGGTCGGGTTTTAAAAAATGACCCTATCAAAATTTCGGCCGAGTAGGAACGTAAGTTAACCCATCCCGACCCATACTATGTATACTCCTACTACATGCTCATCCCTCGGTTACAGGTTATTGCTTCTTCTTGGGATAATCTTTGTTGTGTTGGCGGTCTAAAAGACCAACTATAGCTCGTTCTTCATCAGTGGCACAGTATCGCGCTCTTGCTCCTGCCACCTGTAAACATGTCACTAGTCTCAAGCAACCTGTTCAATGCAGTGACAGTAAATGTGCACCCCGTATTGCTGCAAACCCGGTATTTGATGAATGCGCCAAACAGACAATGACAGTCACATCGTTCCGGAGAAACATATTACAATCCTCATGAATTTGATTTCCATTTCTACCGGTGATCAGACTGCTCATGTCTTCTACAAGAATCTCTATCCTTGTTACCTACCGTCAGTAGGTTTCTAAGCTGGGAATGGTCAATATTTACCGGGCCTCAGCTAGCGGGGTATTACATGATGAAAAAAAGAAACGGGGAAAAGGAGGGAATGAGTTTGTTAATTGAATCTAGCTGTCGGTTACTAGAATTGGTTAGTTACTAACTTTTCCCCTGCACATGAGCCCATATGCCAGTACATCACTGATTGATGAGAATAATACAGACAAATTGAGTTCAACTTTTTCTCTTCAAATTAATTTTACGAAGGGGCATATTACGCGAGAAGAAAATTGAATTTTGGTCAGGTGTTTACATGTATGTATGCATGTTTGGTCTTTTTGTCCCATTCACTTGGGTGAACGCGAACTTATGACAAGTGCAACTTACATGACAGTATGTCAAATTTGTGAGAAGAGACAAAAAAAAATTGACCAAATGCAGATGAAATACAAGAACAAGGAAGGAAAAATTGAATAGTGCTAAAAAAAAATAACAGATCAAAAGTAGAAGTAATCACAGGTATAAAGAGAATCAAGGTTTCAAAGTGTGGTTTGCAAGTTATCTGAATTTGTCTGCGATTTGGGAAACCACAAGGCAAGGCAATCAGAATCTAAAACATCTACGGTGATTCTGGAATGGTGGAAAGAAAATGGGGGAGTAGAGAGAAATATACAATGATATCAGAGTCTTATGAGCATGAAACAGCAGATTAAATTTCACATGTTAAAAAATTACACTTCTAGACAGCCATAAGTCCCAACGCTTGCAACAACAGTTCAGTGAGACAAAACGTCGAACACGTAGCTTCATGTCAGAAACATTGGTAAAAGACAAAGACCTAGAAGAATATTAAGGAGCATATTACCTTCAGTGACGTCTCCGAAGGAAGAGAAAGCGTCTTTGAGCGACTTCTCGTCCACTGACCATGACAACCCTGAAAGAACCACAGAGTCAATAAAATCAAAAGAATGAACATAACACACACACAAAGAAAGAGAGAGAAAGAAAGGGACCTCCAACAAAGAGCTTGTTGGATGAAGGATGAGAGGGTGAAGAACAGTTGAATCGGTATTGAATTTGAGGAAGAGGAAGAGGAACGCGGAACCTTGTCGAAATGGCTGTAGCAATAAACGCCAGAGATTTGTTCATATTTCCAAATCAAAAAGCCACATCTCTGTTTTTACATCTCCAACAAAGCTATTGGTTTCCCAGTTTTTTTTTTTTAGCTATTTCAAGTTGGGATCGTTTTAGTTTTTATCCTTCAAAATTTTTTTTTTTTAAGATAGTACTTCAAAATAAAATCAAAAGTATAGTACTAACTTCAAAACATTAAATTTAAGAGGCTAAAGTAGGTTTAAATTTTAAAACCTTAAACTTTAAATTTTAAAAAATTATTTTAATTTCTTAAATTTAATATTTATTGACTAAAATAACGTTTTATTCTTAATCTTGAGAGACTAAAAGAATATTTTAAATTTGAAAATAAAAAGCTTTTTAAATTTGATTGAAAACACCATCAAACTTTTTTAAATGGAAAGAAAATAGCTAAATTAATCTTAGAAAAATAATTCATAAACACTTTGATTTTGTCTACATCTATTACACTTTTTTTTTTCTTAACTCTCACTTCTTGTCTAATCGCATAATTCATATCATTTTCGTTTTCTCTCAAAGTCTAAACAAGATATTAATATACTTATTTTGGCACCCATAAATCATTATACTTGTTTATTTTATGTTTCGAAAGACTTCAATAGAAAGGCATTCGAGTAACAGAGAAAGAGAAATGATAACAATAATATAATGGATAAGCTGGTAGAACCCGAAAATAAGTGGGGGAGTTCTAGTGTAAAATTTATAAGTTAAACTTTAAAACTTGATAATAGGATAAAATAAATATGTTCCATAGTATTAGATTATTTATTGATTGAAGATTTAAAACGAAACTTATCGCGCATCATCAGCAAACATATTCAAGGGGAAGACATACTATTTTTTTTTTCTTAAATATTTTTTTTATCCTCATTTTCGTAGTGTTTGTTGCAGATGGTCCTTCTTTTGATAGAATGTTTAAAATGATCCTCATTTTTACCAAATGTTTAAAATAGTCATCATTTTCGCAATTCGTGTTTTATTTGGTCCTTTTCTATTACGCCATTTAAATCAGTAACGAAACACTATACAGGTGACATTATTTGTATTATGTTGCATTGGAGGTGTGATACATGTTTTATTTAAGCCTTTTTTTTAGAACGATGAAAATATATATCTTGTAAAGTTTTATTATTTTAGATTAAGTAAGGGAGTGAGTGTTTATGGATATATAATAGACTTTAGGATCAAGGTTTTAGTTATTTCAAATTAAAAACACTTTAAGTTAGTGTTGACTTTTTTATACTCTTGTAAGTAGAGTGTGGTGAGGTAATTAAATTTTTGCTTTGAGAAGTGTGAGTGTACTTAAGATCAAATGGTTAAAAGTATTTTTCTGTGTGTTGTAAAATTTATACACAATGATCATTCTCTGATTGCCTTTTGAACAATGACTGTGATTTTTTCTTTTTATCTGAAGTTATCACGTTATATTTGTTTGTATATCCTTGTTAACATTTATTTATTTCTATGTTATTATATGGTCTTGTTAATAATTATTTCTCTTTTATTATATGATTTTTGTGGAATTAAACTACATGCTTCTTTTTCAACACTATTTAAGTAGAGATGAGAGAAATAATTGATTGTGTTAAACATAAAACAATTGAATTATATAAAAAAAAATTATATCTTTTTTACTGTGTATGAATTTAATATAAAAGTCAAAATAACTTATTATATATATATATGATTACGAAGAGATTATATTATTTTTATATGTATTCAATAATATTTAATGCTTTTGTTTGTTTTCATTAGTAAATAGATGATAATAATTAGGAATGTAAACGGGGCGGGAAGAGTATGGACAATAGTTATCCCATACCCTACCAATTAGATAAATATCTATCACGTATCTGTATCTATATTTGTACAAGTATCCATTATGTGGGTACCTGCATATTTTTTAATATCCACGGATATTTACAAAAGAAAATTTTAATATTTAACAATATATTGTAACCATAAATTCAAATAAAAATACAGTGCATAATATTTATAAATTTCAAATAAAGTGCAAATAACTCCTTTAATTATTGTTCGATGATAATTTACAAAGAAATGAAGATTTTTTAAAATCAATTGATAAAAAATAACCCATCCAAAATCCATGTGTTAATGTTTTAATCATGTTTTTTTTATATTTAAATTAGAGTATAAAGGGTATGGGTATCCACGGGTACGGATACTATGATATCTGTACCCACCCCATTAACATGTGAATATAAAAAATACACATACATGTTATTCGCGGGTATCCATTTTCTACCTGTTGCAGGTTTTATCTACAGATACCCGCGGATATGAATTTTTTTGGCATCTTTACTAATAATGGTTATTGGTAGTATTTCATTTAATCTTTTATATTATATGATGTATTAATAGAATCTCAATGTTTCATAAAAAAAATTTCCATTCAAAATGTATTTTATTATTTTTTTTTATGTAAAAGAAATTCATTTACATTTTATTCCTGCCACGTTCAATAGTCTTACATCGCTTAGAAGTCGAGGTTTAAGAGGTTTAAATACTCCTTCCCCATCCACCCTCCGAGACGTTTTTTAAGGACAAACTTGTGACGAAGCACACGTCCCAAAACGAACAATACCTTGGACATATGGTGATTGACAACGACTTTACCATTAAAATTGGGATCAGAACATTAGCATCCACCTATGGGGTTGGTAATGAGGTTTTAAGACCCAATAGTCTCACATATCTTAGAAGGCAAGGTCTAAGGTAGTTTAAATACCTCCTCCTCCTTCCACCCTTCAAAACACATTTTAAGGACAAATTTGTGACGGAGTACATACTCAAAAGTGAACATTATCTTAGATGTATGGTGATCGACAATAATTCTATCATCAAACTTGGGATCGAAACATTAGCGCCCACCTCTGGGCCGATAATCGAACTATCGGTCCCTTAAACCCTCCATTGGTGATGATTCATTCATTCCTTGTAGACCTCGACTAGGGGGTCTATGTTCCTATCGTGCCTAATAGTTCCTACATCGCTTAGCAACTAAGACTTAAGAAAGTTTAAATACTTCTTCCTTCTTCCACCCTCCAATTAGGCGTGATCATGGATTGGATTTTTAATGATCCAATCCACATCTATTTTGGATCCAAATAATTGGATTAGATTTTCGATCCAAATCTATTTTTTCAAAAAAAGTAGATTGGATTTTTTTAAAATCCAGATCCAAATATTTAGATCAAGTTTAAATCCAGATCTAAATATTTGGATCAAATTCAAAATCCAAAATCCATTTTTCATAAAATAAATTCAAGTTAAATTTTTTAAAACTTGTGTCCATAGGACTGACACGATAGAATTTGACAATTTTTTTGTCGGGCCAACGAGGCCAATTTTCAGCATGGGATGAACTTAGATGACTTTCGAACGAATTTCGGTCGGGACGACGTGACCAAATTTGGGCCAAGGTCGACTTGACAAAATTTCAGTCGAGATCGACTTGACTGGATTCGACTAAATTTTGGCCAGGGCCGATTTTGCCTAATACGACCAAATTTTGGCCAAAGCCGATTTGGCCAAATATGGCCACATTTGGGCCAAGGACTGATCAGTCAAATTTTGGTCAGGATTGACTCCACTAAATTCGTCACCCAGGACCGACTTGACTGAATATGACCAATTTTCGATCACAGCCGACTAATTTGAATATAATCAAATTTCGTTCGGGACTTACTCGACCGAACACGGCTAAATTTGAGCTAGTGCCGACTCGACCAAATTTTGGTCATGACCAACTCGACTGAATTTGGCCAAATTTAGGTCAGGACAAACTCGCCTAAAAATGACCAAATTTTGGTCGCGATCGACTCTGCCGAATACGACCAAATTCAGGTTAGGACCAACTCAGTCAAATTTTGGTTGAGGCCAACACGACTGAATTTTGATCAGAGCCGACTCGATTGAATTCAGTCGAATTTTGGTCGTGGCTAACTCAGTTGAATACGACCAAATTTCGATCATGACTGACTCATTTGAATATGGCCAAATTTCATCCTAGGTCGTCTCAGCCGAATACGACCAAATTTGGGTCAGGGTCGACTCTGCCAAATCTCAATCGGGGCCAACTCGATTGAATTCAGCCGAATTTTGACTGGAGCCAACTAGGCTAAATACAACCAAATTTTGGTCGCAGTTGCCTCAGCCGAATACGGTCAAATTTTGTCTAGGTCGACTCAGCCCAATGCAATCAAATTTGGGTCGGGGTGAACTCAACCGAATACTTCCAAATTTTGTCCAGGACCAGCTGGGCCAAATTTTGATCGGGATCGACTTGACAGAATTTGGCCTAATTCAGCCAAATTTTGTATAGGGTCACGCCAACTCAATCAAATACGACTAAATTTGGGCTAGTCCGTCTCAACCTTTAGCCTAACCTAACCAAAAATATAAAATGAAAATTTGGATTGAATATTTTGGATTATCCATTTTGAAAATCTAGATTTAGAGTATGGATATACAATCTATAAAATATATAAAATATAGATCAGATTGATATCCAAATCCAATAAAATGGATTAGATTTTTAATAAAATGAATATTAAATTGATTGGATCATAGAAAAAATGGATTGGATCATGAAAATTATATATTTTGCCCATCCTTAGTTTAACTTTTCAGATCATCCTCTGTTTCCTTCCGCTTATTTAAGAGTTCAATCAATATAAATATTTGTTCTTATCCTCATAATTTTTATTTATAGGTGTTAAATAAACATTAATTATTACTTTTACCCTCATATTTTTATTATTTCACTTTTATATGTATTTAATATTTTTTTATTAATACATTTTTTTACAAAAGTATAATTTAAATTTGTTAGTACAAATTTATGGATACATTAACAATTCTTTTATTAAACTTCTAAATTTTTTAATTAAATTGTAAGGTTTAAAGTTTATGAATATAAATTTAAAGGTTTAGTGTTTACGGACGTCTCACGTTGCACGTCCCACGTCCTTCGTCTATCACGTCGCACGTCTCTCACGTCTCATGTCCCACGTCCCATGTCTCATGTCCCACGTGTCACGTCTCTCACGTCTCACGTCCCACATCCCATCCCACGTCCCACGTCCCACGTCTCACATCTCACGTACCATGTCTCACGTCTCACGTCGAACGTCCCATGTCTCACGTCTCACGTCTCACGTCTTACGTCCCACGTCTCACGTCTCACGTCTCATGTTTCACGTCTCACGCCTCACGTCTCACGTCTCATGTCTCACGTCTCACGTCTCACGTCCCACGTCCCATGTCCCACGTCTCACGTCTCACGTCTCACGTCTCACGTCTCACGTCCTACGTCCCACGTCTCACGTTCCACGTCCCACGTCCTACGTCTCACGTCGAACGTCCCATGTCTCACGTCTTACGTCCCACGTCCCACGTCTCACGTCTCACGTCTCATGTTTCACGTTTCACGCCTCACGTCTCACGTCTCATGTCTCACGTCTCACGTCTCACGTCTCACGTCTCACGTCCCACGTCCCACGTCCCACGTCTCACGTCTCACGTCCTACGTCCCACGTCTCACGTCCCACGTCCCACGTCCTACGTCTCACGTCTCACGCCTCTCGTCTCACGTCGCACGTCCCACGTCCCACGTCCCACGTATGACGCCCACGTCTCACCTTCCACGTCCCACGTCGCACGTCTCACATTATTGCACTGAAATACTTGATTCTTTCGTAAAATAATGGTGCTTTGGTTTACTAGTTGCAGTATAGCTAAAGTTCTTCTTTGCTCTTTATCCTTCTTTAGATAATAGTTTCTTATTGATCGAAAGAATGAAGAGAAATGACATTATTTTACCGGAAATAGGAAAGTTAACCTTATGCAACAACATTAATTTGAAGCTTTTGCAGATGTATGTTATCATTACATGGATGATTTTAGAAAAGTGTTTAGATGTTGGCAGACAATATTATTTTATTGGTTTTCTGTTCCGACATTTAATATGCGAAGAGATGTGTCACAAAATTCTAATCAAGGGTAGGCAAAAAATCCATTTTTTATAATCCAATCTATTTTTTCTATGATCTAATCCATTTAATATCTATTTTATTAAAAATTAAATCCATTTAAAATCCATTTTATTGGGTATGGATATCAATCTGATATATATTTTATATATTTTATGAATTAGATATTCATTCTCTAAATCTAAATTTTCAAAATGGATAATCTAAAATATTCAATCCAAATTTTCAGTTTATATTTTTGGTTAGGTTAGGCTAAAAGTTGAAACCGACTAGTCCAAATTTAGTCGTATTTGATTCAGTTGGTGTGACCCTATACAAAATTTGGCCGAATTCTGTCAAGTCGGTCTTGATTGAAATTTGGCCCAGCTGGTCCTGGACAAAATTTGGAAGTATTCGATTGAGTTCACCCCGACCCAAATTTGACTACATTGGGATGAGTCGACCTAGACATAATTTAACTGTATTCGGTCGAGACAATCGCGACCAAAATTTAGTTGTATTCAGCCTAGTTGGCTCCAGTCAAAATTTGGTCGAATTCAATCGAGTTGGCCCCGATTGAGATTTGGTTGAGTCGGCCCTGATCCAATTTTGGTCGTATTTGGCTGAGACGGCCTAGGGTGAAAATTTGGCCGTATTCAAATCAGTCAGTCACGATCGAAATTTGACCGTATTCAACTGAATCGGCCACGACCGCAATTCGACCGAATTTAGTCGAGTCGGCTCCGGTCAAAATTCGGTCATGTTGGCCTCGACCAAAATTTGACCGAGTTGGTCCTGGCCTGAATTTGGTCGTATTCGGCATAGTCGATCGCGACCGAAATTTGATCATATTTAGGCGAGCCGATCCTAACCTAAATTTGGCCAAATTCAGTTGAGTTGGTCATGACCAAAATTTGATCAAGTCGTCACTTGCCCAAATTTAGCTGTATTCGGTCGACTAAGTCCCGAACGAAATTTGACTATATTCAACTTAGTCGGTTGTGATCGAAAATTGGCCATATTCAGTCGAGTCGGTCCCGACCGAAGAATTTAGTGGCGTCAACCCTGACCGAAATTTGACTGATCAGGCCCTAACCCAAATGTGGCCATATTTGGCCAAGTCGGCTTTGGCCAAAATTTGGTCTTATTAGGCAAAATTGACCCTGGCCAAAATTTAGTCGAATCCAGTCAAGTCAATCTTGCTTGAAATTTTGTCGAGTCGACCTTAGCCCAAATTTGGTCACGTCGTCCCCGACCGAAATTCGTTCGAAAGTCATCCAAGTTCATTCCATGCTAAAATTTGACCTAGTTGGCCTTGACAAAAAATCTGCCAAATTTTATGGTGTCAACCCTATAGAAAATCTAATATACATCCATTTTGGATCCAAATAATGAATGGGGATCCAAATTTGTGTCCATAGGGTTGAAACCAAAGAATTTGACAGATTTTGCCGAATACTTCCAAATTTTGTCCAGGACCAACTGGGTCAAATCTCGATTGGGTCCGACTTGACAGAATTTGGCCTAATTTGGCCAAATTTTGTACAGGGTCACGCCAACTTAATCAAATACGATTAAATTTGGGCTAGTCCGTCTCAACCTTTAGCCCAACTTAACAAAATATATAAAGTGAAAATTTGGATTATCCATTTTGAAAATCTAGATTTCGAGAATGGATATCCAATCCATAAAATATATAAAATGTAGATTATATTGATATCCAGATCTAATGAAATGGATTTTAAATGGATTGAATTTTTAATAGAATGGATATTAAATGGATTGGATCATAGAAAAAATGGATTGGATCATAAAAATTGAATTTTTTGCCCATCCTTACCTCCAATGCATCTTTTCAAGACAAATCCATGACCAAACACACGCTCAAAAGAAGACAATACCTTGAAGGTATGACGATTGACAACTATTCTTCATCAAACTTGAAATCGGAACACAATCTAAATTAACTTCAATTACAATTACTTCTTTAAAAGGATGATCATAAAGCCTCTAAATTTCTATCACAAATATAGAATTATCAAATTTATGTACATAGTTTAATTTAATAATATATTTTAATAAATATTTTATCTCTTCTATTATTATTATTATTTGTGTTTACTATTTACAAATAGAGATGTCAAAATGAGTTTCAACCTGTGAGTCAACCCGGCTCACCACGGGTTCGAGCCGGGTTGGGTTGAGAAAAATTCAACTTTTTCAAAAGTGGGTTGAACTCAACCCGACTCACTTAACACACGGGTTAAACGGGTTCGAGTCGGGTTGAAGGTGGGTTGACTCACTTAACCCACCAACATTTTTTTACAATTTTTTTAATTTTTTTAATTTTTTTTAAATTTTTTTAATAATTATTTACTACTCCTATTATATTTGTTCACAATTTCATATTTTTAAATGCTAGAATGTTGTTTAATTATATTTGAATAGTTTGAATGTTTAATTAATTTGATTGTCGAGTTATATATGTTGATACTTTAATCTTTAATTATAATCTTTATACTAAATTACTCAAGTAACAGTCTTATAAACATTTTTTTCTAAATTAGCATGAAAAATATTGTATAGTTTTTTAATTTATATTTTGTTGAATAGCATGACAGAAAATTTGTAATATTAGCCATTCTTTCTTAGACTATATGGATACTTTCTTGAAAATAATTCTTCATATATTGGTGGTGAGCATGATCAAAATATTGGTTCTTGATTTTGCTATGATTGTTATGTCATGGGTTACTTAAAAATTTATTTAAATATTTGAATACTAAAAAATAAATAAATAATTTTTTAAGTGGGTTGGTGAGTCAACTCACTTAACCCACCAACCCGTGGTGGGTTGAGCCGGGTTACAAAATTTCTGGCTCACCATAAAGTAAGCCGGGTTGGGTTCACTCATTTTCAACCCGGCTCGTAATGAGCCAACCCGGATTGGCTCACTTTGACATGTCTATTTACAAATATCATTCCTCTTATAACTTAAATATATGTTTGTTTATTCATTAATATATCGACCTTTAATTGATTTTGCTTGTACTTTGAGTTCTAAATTTTATTTCTTATCTTAATAAAAAAAACTTTAAAATATTTTATCATAACTCAATTACCTATTAATAGGTTACACTGAAAAAAAAAAAAAAGTCATTCAATATCAGTAAATATCGGTATATAAAGTAACACATTAATAGAACTATCAACTTACCTAGTAATATTTTTTTAACAACATATAATATTTTCCTTTAAAAAAGAAGTATTAAATAAAACAACAATTTCAATTTATTCGTAATCTAACATGAAAATATTTAAAAAAATAAAATTACATAATTTCTTAAAAACATTGGACTCCTTTTATTGATGGGCCGTAGAGCCTTACACTTCCGAACTAGACCCAGTGTTGGCCTTGCTTGAGTAATGTACCAAACCCAAAATAGCTACTGCTTCCTGCAATTCCCTAATTACTAACTGCACCCCATACTACACCATTGCACCAAACCACTATCATCACTTTTACCACTATCGCTCCCGGCCACTTATGTAAAAAAGAAAAAAAAAAAAAAGGAAAAAATGAAAAAAAAAAAAATTCAGCAATTTTTTTTCTGAAACATATTTTACGTGTTTGAGAAAGTTATTTCCAAAACATATTTTATATATGGATATTTCGGAAAACTCATTTCAAAATGCATTTTATGAGTTTCGAAAAATTATTTTCAGAAGTTTCATTATGGAAAATTTATTTCCGAACACATTTTATGTTTTGGAAATTTTGCTTCAAAAATTATTTCTGTAAATTTTAAAAAGCTTGTTTTAAGGGACGAACCTTCTTTATAAGGGAAAATTTTTTTTTTTTATATATATATATATATATATATATATTTTTTTTTTTTTTAATTATATTTTTATATTTTTATATTATTTTTAGAGAATTTTTTAGTATGTAAGTAATGTTATACACTACAAATAGTTTGACTTATCTTAATATGTTATTTTGGATCTAAAGAAAACAAGTTTATAATTTATTTTGGAAATTACTTTATATACTTCAATTTGTTTTATGTTAGACACTCTGAAAATTTTCACCGGAAATATATGTAATCCCGAAGTAACTTTTTCATAAGGTAAATTTTGAAAGTTTTAAAGGATGCCCGACGAAATTTAGGAGGTGCAGGAAGTAAAAGGCAACCAAACTTCGACGGTTATATGATCGTTCACGTTATTTTATTCTTTCTCAAATTTCATACACGGCATGCTAAAATTCATACTCTTGACCTATTAGACTCAGTTTATTTACTAAATTTCAAATACATAAACACCTGTTTATTTTAAACCATTTTAAATTAGAGATAATAGTTTTTAATATTCAGTATCTAATACAAATTCAACTCAAATTATAAATATGTAGTAAATAAAAGTATTAAAGTAAATTAAACATTTATGTGATTCAAATAATTAGACATTTAACAGGACAATATTGTATAATTTATTTATGTTTTAGAATATCAAAATGCTAATAATTCAACTCAAATTTATTTAATTTATATATTTAGGTGTGGGTTGGGATTGTTTCTGTTCCATAATTTATTTAATTAGCAAAAAACTTATTTTTTCAATCCAATCCGGCTTAAAAGTGTATTGAATTGACTCAAGATTCAAATTTATTTTGACATCCACACACAAAAAGAGAAAAATATATAAAAAATAATAGGAAATAGATAATAGAAAAGTAAAGAAGTCTTCTATATGTAATTTTCTATAGGTCTTAAATTAACTAAAACAGTAGTACAAAATAAATAAGTTTAAAACATTATCTTTTAGAATAGAAATAAATATAATTAGTTTTTATAAAAAAAAATGTAGTTTGAAAAATGAAATACTCTTAATCCAGCAACAACTCCTTTTTGGGTTAGTTTGTTTTGTTACATTAAACATTATTGATAGCATCGAGTGGCCCAACAACTTCATCTGCTTGATTCAATTCATTTCAGGTTGCAATTTGGAAAGGAAGCAAGTAACACATTAATGTCAGAACATGTTTCATTTGGTTCCTTCATCTCTTCAACCTCTCCTCAACTACCCTCTCTACCACTCAAAGTTTATAACAGTTTTGTTTAGAGCCGCCACTAAGTAATGGTGTTGGTAGCTCTAACTAATAACTAATGTGTAACGGTTATTTTTATGTATGTCATATTATAGTTGTTGTTCGGTTAGGGTGTCACCAACTCCTCAAGAACAGAAGAAAGTCTCTTCTTTCATGGATTTCATCTGTTTGACTTAGTTTTTTTTCATAGTATTATTCTATTCTTGGTGAGTCACTACACAGACCGAAGTTCATGTCTTTTTTACATTAACTCCAATGGAATCAGATTGCTTTTAAGAGGTAAAAGAGATAAGACACTATATCTGCTTAAAAAGACTTCAAAGTTAAGGAGATTATATTCTGATTTACTTTAGCTAACTTCTTTTTCCATGATCACTTTTTTTTTTTTCTTCTATAGCCTTTATAATATTTGCATATCCTAATGCTCTTTATTTTCTACAAAGGAGAATGGTTCAACAAATGTTTTGTTGTTCTTTAACGTGAGTTTTAGGTATATGTTGAGAACAGCTTGCGCAATGATTGAGGATAGGGTTTTAGGAAACATGAAGCATTATGTTACTTCTTTTGTTTTAGTCAACCGTTCTACTTCATAGCTCATAATTTTGATGCTAAAGTCAAGAATTGTCAAAAGTAGTAAAACTTTTAGTGCCACCGATTATTACTCATTTATGGGGAAGGTGCATGGATACGTACATCATCATACATGCGGTAGATGTAAGAGTTAGTTTTCTAAATTAAAAGAAAAAAAAATTAGGAGATTAGCGAAGCAGAGAATTTGGTGAAAAGAGGTGTCAAAAACAGAGAAGTATGAAAAAGGGAGAAAAAGGAACATAAAAAGCATTAGGAGCCAAAGAAGATGTTCCGCGCAAGCATCTCTTCACCAGGTTGTGTGACTGACGTTAAAGCCTGCGGAAATACCCTTTTGGTATATATCTCATATCTGCAAAAGGACCTACTTTTTCTCATGTGATCTAAATTGCTAAAAATCCATTTAAATGGAAGTTTGAAATTTAAAAATAAGATGAAATGAATTTTAAATTTAACTAAATTTTACAAAATTAATTTAAATTAACTTGTAAAATAAGTTTACATTCTTTTATATATTATAAATTAGTAGTTTTATTTTTAAAAATATTTGAGATTTATGATTACTTATATATTATCTTCGATTAATGAATAATTCCAAAAAACAAGACAAAGAAGATGTTGGTTGCTATAACGATTAATACTAGAATTGTTGTAATATGGGAATTAAGGAAATAAATACTAAGGGCAATGAAATCAGTGTTGGAGAGCAATGGTTAAGTATTGCAGAACATTAAATTTTATAGGTTTGGAGCTTGAACAACAAGTTCATGAGGCTGGGAGGAGGGTATATGCAGGCATTAAGATAATGGAATTTGGACCATCTTTGGAAGGAGAGAAGTGGGGACAGTAGGAGTAGGAAAAGAGAGACTGAGAGAGATGCCTTTTGCTTGTAATATACGATTGGCATTCACTGCCTTGTCTAAACGTCTTTGGAAACTTCGCCTTTTATGTCACGCAACCGGGATTCCAACAAAATTTCTCAAAACCAAAACATTTTTTCTTAAACCGTTTTTCACCACGATCAACATGGTACCCATTACCCATCAAAAGAACCAATTACACGGTAAACATTTTGATAACTGATTCTGATTCTTTTCACTACATATTTGTTACACTACGATGTTAATCCATTAAATGAAACCGAGAAACATTAGCCTTCGAAAAATATACAGTGAATAAAAAAGGAGTCCATAATAGACTGACAATGAACAGTGAGTCAGAGTGTCCCCTCTCTTCTTTCCCTCCACGTTTAGCTATTGGACATAATTTGTGGATTTAGGTGTTGCCATTACGAGGCAGTGAGAGACACTATTCATCAGATTCCATACTCAGTAGAGTAGCAGATTTATGTTTGATACTGCACCAGCCAATTTTTAATTCAGAGTTTGGAAACAACTTTGATTTTCGCACTTCATCATGCTCTTATGATTTGAGCAACATTTGTACTCTTTGGTATCAAAAGTCACTTTTAATTAGTTGTACTCATAAAGTGCATTGAAGTAGACGGATTTCCCCAGTGACAATTTTACCAACAAGGCAACAACAAAACCCTTCAACACACACTGAATTCTCAGGAAAATGAATCTGCTTAAGTACAAGTAACAACAGCACTAAATTCATTTTTTTTTTTAAATTTATATCCTTTCAATACTTTTCATAACATTGTTCTCTCTCTGTTTACAATTCTTTTACATATTTGTTGTATATATGCAATTTTTTATATTTTTTATTTTACAAACACAAAGTGACCTCGTATATCTAGTTGATACAAAAACCAAGTTTGATTTGTTTTACAGCTATTCAAAATTATGTTTGTTTTCCGATGAAAAACAAACAAATGCTAGCTAATAAAATATGACTAGGAACACAAAGACAAGAGATCTCGTATTACACAGTACAAGTACCACTCTTCAGACAAGTGTGGAAGCCCTCCAAGCTTCATTTGAATTTACATTCAAATGAAATACTTCTAATTTGTCTTTTTATCAGTTCATTCATAATTGTTCGTAGTTTGTAAGATAAACCAACTCTGCAAATGAAACAGACAAATCATTTCACCCTTTCAAATCCTATCTTGGTAGCTAGTGTTTGCACTCTAGTAGAAGCCTTCAAGATATAATGTTTATGCAAAACAACTATTTTACCATTTAAGCAATGTGTTTATAAAACTGACTTTAGCAGATTTCAAAGGAGAATCTCATCTTTGTATATAGAAACTATGAACTTAGATCCTTATCTTACGGATACTATGCTTTGCAATCCTCAATTAGAGAATCTAATTAGACAATTTCGACGGTTACATGGATCTAGGAAGCATGTCTGTCAGATTGATTTGAAAACGGATCCTCTCACTTGGTCTGAAACCACATATTACACATTGTTTTTTCTTGTAATCTTGGTGTTTTGTGGCATAGAAATTCGTCCATCTGACTTATATGAAATTTCCACGATAAGATAAAATAGAAGTTTCATTTGTTTATTTATTGGGACCAGAATTTTCGACTCTGTAATGAAGTTTAGAATATTATATCTGTCCAAAGAAGAACCCCTGCATGTTTGTTTTGTTTTTACTCACTCAACTGAGAAAATAACCCAACGATGCTCTTAAAAAATTTGTCACTATGCCAAGTTTAAAGGGAAACAAAGTTTGAATGCGATAGAACACTTTGTCATTTACCCAACAGCACAACTAATTAATTCTATATATCACACGTAACTAATCTACTTCATCAAGATAATGTTGTTTGAGCAAATAACTATTCAACACAGTTAAGCTCACTACAGATGTTTACTAAACTTTGTCTGTAGTCTCTCTTGGCTTTGTTATCTCTTAAGCCCTTTATTTTATACCTTAAATGAATTAACTACTCTTACTTTCAATAAAGAAAGAGAAATTTGGACACTATGCTATCACAAGGTGCATGTTTTTCTTATTTGTCCATCTTTTTTCCTTTTATCTCCAATCTTGAATTAGTTGAAAGATAATGATAAAATGTGCATCAAAAAAACCTTGCATGTGACTAGATTTTACCAACAAAATCCTTCCTCAAGAATTTTCTCTCACCCAGCTTCACCAATTAGACTTTTTTCCTGTGCCTGTTCCCCTCCTTTTTCATTTCTTTTTCTCTGTCTAAGCAATGTGTGCAGCAAAAAGGAAACTTTATCTGAGTAGGTTAATGTGACGACAAAAAGGGAGAACTGGCCACCTTCCCGCACTCCCATCCTTTTCTTTTTGTATTGGTTTTGGCAAAGGTCAAGTTCCCATTAATCAACATATTGTATTATTTTGTGGATTCTTTGACAAACGTTAGTCTCTTTGATACTGAAGGACAAAATGGGGCATCTCTTAATTCCTCCAAAAGACAATTAGACAAAGAGAAACCCCACAAAACCTCTTCTCCTTTCTACCATCTAAGGTCTATTACCCTTCACCTTTCATCACTTTTGAGATAAACCCTTTCTTTTCCTTCTTGCAATTAAGCCACTGTTTTGTTACCTAGTCACTTGTTTCCCATTATTGGTTACAATATGTTAAAATCTAACTGGTCAGGTAGGAGTGCAAACAAAATGCCTTTTTCATGAATGGACATGACAAGAACCATACCAAAACGAAGGAATTCAAATCAATTTGCGAGCCTTCTAACATTGTATACAGATTAATCCAATGCACCTAAACAAATAAATGGTTCTACCACTGTTGGCACAGTCAAAATGTATCTCTCTGGGACCAAAAACAAACATCTTATCTTCATCTCTGTTACCGTTTTCATTTAACTAGATTTTGGTGAATCAAATCAAGTGGCTTAATAATTAAAGATATGATGCAAAATGAGACAAAGGTGGAGGGACTATCACCAACTCTTACCAACAAGAGCAGAAAATGTTGAAATTACGAGAGCCACCTGTATAAACATGTATAGGGTCGTATGCACAGTCAATGAAAGAGAATGCTTCTATCTCAATCCATTCATCATCTATGTTTGATTGTTAGAAGGAGAATTTTGGTAACTCATCTTCAAATGCTATTTGCAACGGGACAAACCTTCTCAGTTGCAGAGGAGTCATGTTACATGACTTTTTAATTCAAATCAAAATAACCCTCTGAATCTAAAAGAAAAAAATACTAAAAGATTGATATAGACATATAAATTGCACAATGAAAGGATGAAAGGATAAAATTGCAATTTTTTACTCTGAAGCTTGAAATTCAGCAATTGGTTCTGGTTCACCAATAATTATGGTAAGTGGGCTCTTGATTTATAATAAGTGTGTATTTAAGTTAGTTGTGAATTGATTATTAAATAGTCAGTGTTATTAAATTGACAATGAGAAACTTATATAATGTTTAGTTATGATTCTTAAAGTGACTCTTGATGTGATTAATTTGGATTCTTTGAAATTATTAAAAGGATTGTTGTCTTTATTTTTTTTCTTTTTTCATATATGTATGCATTCTGGCAAGGGGATGTAAATAAAGGAAAAAAGAACTACTTTCAGAACATTTAAGACAAAAAATACTATACAATTGATATTATTATAAAAAAAAATATAACAATATTGTAAAATTGTTACATGCAAATAAAATTGTCGTAAGATATTACGATAATGTTCTCACGTTTGAAAATATTTGATGCTATTCTTTGCACTATAAGTGAAACCGTTACAGTCCATTTATTTTATCTATTACAATAAAATGTTTTATTAGTAATAACTAATTTTAGCAATTACAAGTTATTAGTCATCATAATAATTAATTTTAATAACAATTCACAAAAGTAAAAAATTATTGATTATTAAAATAGTAATTATTATGAATAAAAAATATAATTAATCTCTAAATTAGTTTTTAAAGTTAGTTACCATAGTTTTAGCTAATAAAGGAAATCGATCACTAAAAATTAGTTACTTAGGTTTTGACTACCAAAATAACTTAATTTTTAAATTGATCTTTAATTAATTAATGATCAATTTAGTGATTAATTATAATTTTTTATTGGCTTAAATACCTTTTTGGTCCTCATTTTCGCAGTGTTTGTTGCGAATGGTCCTCATTTTTACAGAATGTTTAAAATGATCCTCATTTTTACCGAATATATAAAATGGTCCCCATTTTCGTAATTCGTGTTTTATTTGATCCTTTTCTATAACGCCGTTTAAATCATTAATGGAGCATTGTACAGGTGACACGATTTGTATTAGGGTGTTACATGTGTGGTAATTAGATATTTGGGGTTAAACAAGTGAGCTAGGGTTTTGGTAAGGAATGTTTGGGCAGTTTGTGAGTTTTGGTAATCTTGTTCCTCCATTCCCAATTGTGGTGTTGTTGCTGCAATCTTCTTCTTCCTACAATCCCATTATACATTATATAGGTATGTTACGGTCTCAATCTTCTTCCTTTACCTCTAGTTGTAATCGTTGGAGGCAACCGTGTTGTATAACTTCGTGCACTGTTGGTGGTTCAACGAGAAATGGATTAACTCCAATTTGTAGCTGCGGAGGGATGACGACTTTAAGGATAGCAAAAACTCCAAAGAATATTGGTAGAAAATTTTGGGTACAATCTGTTTTTATTGTTGTGTTAATAATAAATTGGTTTTAATTTTTGATTTATTGATTTACAAAGTGGTGGTTCCAATAATGTGGGCTGCAACTTTTTCAAATGGTGGTGTTGATGAAAAGATGTCATCATCATGACACAAATGAGGCAGATTAATGATTTTAAAGTCTAATATATTTTGTACTATTGTTAAATGAAGAAATGAATTAGTTTGATTATGTTGTTATTAGTCCCAACATGTTCAAAATGACATCTTAATCTGAGCATTGAAGTAAGTGATATTGGTCTAAGCTTTGGGAGAAATTAAATTGATCTAACTCTAGAAGAAGTTAAATTCATAACATTAATTCATCATTATCAAAATGCACTACATCAATGTTTGACAAAAGTAAAATTGAACGAAGTTTAAGGAAAGTCCAAATGCAGTACAATGCTTAACTCTCCACTTCATTCCGAACTCAAGAAAGACGAAGATGAAAAAATTTTCCTAATTGCAAAATTTACCCTAAATTGAAAAATTAACGTTAATTAGCCACCTGTACAGTACACGTAACACACCCTAATATAAATGGTGCCACCTGTACAATTCTCCGTTAATGATTTAAACAGCGTTACAGAAAAGGACTAAATAAAACACGAATTGCGAAAATGAGGACCATTTTAAACATTCTGTAAAAATGAGGATCATTTTAAACATTATGTCAAAATGAGGACCATCCGCAACAAACACTACGAAAATGATGACCAAAAAGGTATTTAAGCCTTTTTTATTTATAATAATGATTATTTTAGTAACTAATAACTTTCTATTTACTTGGTATTTCAAGTCATTACAATGACTAACAATTTTTGGTGTCTAAAATTAGTTATTAATGAAAAATTTTGTTGTGCTGATTTATGGATACTTAAAACTTCTTTGTACTTCTTTGGTAAAATTATTAGCTATTAAATTTATATATTTTTATTCTAATATTTGTGTGAAATATTCACAAAACTTATTAACAATTGATTTGTGTAAAAAAATTAGCTTATCACTTCCGTTACAGTTATTTTTTACAATTTTTTTTTTTCATTTTCAAGATGATGAGAGATTCTGTTTAAAGGTTTGGTAGAAACTACATAAGGCCGAGTGTTGATTGAAGAATGAGACGTGGGCAACTTTATGTCATTCATAACTCGTATGAATATGTAATGTGTATTCAGCCACTATTTTATTTTCTTCTCTAACGGGACCTTGGATCTGTTGAGGCTTTTACAGGGAGATTTTGTTAACTTTTGGTAAACGTTTTGACATTTCACACCGGTCTACCACTGCAAAAGGCCACCCTTTGCATAAAGGCTACGAGCATAGCACGAAACACTTACCACCTCACCAGAGGGTTGTCAAAAGTGAAGGCTCATTCGTCAAAAGCCTAATTAATCTATTCTACGCATTCGTGGGTTGGATTTGGTTTCCTTTGGTCTATGCAATGCCCATTATAGTTATGTTTATGTCTGTCTAAGATGTGTTAGCACCAACCACTGCAAATGATCCCTTTTGTGTGTACTAAGGAAGCTTTTCACAGCTCAAATGCAAGTACTCTAGTCAAATCAACTCAACTCTTGGAGTTTTGTTTGTAGATTCTTTTGGCTAATTTGGTATCTGGGCTATATAGTGTTTCGGCTTTTTGGCTCATTGCATTGCTCAACTGTTCTCTGCCTGATTTCTTGGCTGTAATGTTTCAGGGTAGGATGCTGACCCTGTGCTGCTTTCTTTTCCCAATTTTTTTTTTTTTTTGGTGTTTTTTTATCTTTGTTCACTGGAAATGACTTTGGTTTTGGATGGCTTTTAGGCATGGGGTATGAAGGGTTGATTCCAAGACACAAGCGTTCAAAGAGGTGCCCCTCTCTTCCTTACGTTCTTCACTTCACTTGTAGTACTCTCTTGATTGTGAACTTCAGGCATTAGGGTCTTTTTTTTTCTTTTCTGGGAAAATGGACAATAATGCTTTTGCATTTATTTTAATGTTTCTCCAATTATATTTTCCTTGTCTCATCCATTGGAGCACATCCTTTTGAAGAAGGGGGTTTCTGGTTGAAAGTGAAACTGAAGGCTCATACCTCTCAGAATCGATGAGAATTGGGGGTTTCACGAATGTAGCTTGGGGACCTTGAAGAGCACCACAACGTAAAATACAGAATCAGACATCGACTAATAATACATATTAATTGTGTTTTACTGTTTTGGTATGACAGCTTTCCTGATAAGAAAAGAATGGAGGATGATAATGCAGATAACCACCTCGAGACCTCAGATCGAACAAAGCTGGTATAATCAATCACTACGTTATTTTATCAATATATCCCCTTCACTTTTTCTTTTCTTTCTTTTTTTAATTAGGGATTTGGAGGTTCTGTTTTTATAAATGAATGTTTGGCATTTATGATGCTGAAAAAATGTTGGTTGTTTTCAGGGGTGATGATGTGAGGGGATGTTTTGTTGGTATAAATGGTAATACAAAAGCCAAGGGGGAGCCAGAAATTTTTATAAAAAATAATTGTCAAATTTATGTATGGGAAAGGGATGGACGAACAGAGAATTGTTCTGTTTTTTTTTTTTTTTTTTTTAAGGGGAAAGG
>Ga0214544_1003751_pt1 | contig 30996 bp, 18 predicted proteins | sample CNSS3metaG_FD_160074 | JGI IMG/M metagenome (GOLD analysis project Ga0214544, IMG submission 160074) | Root nodule microbial communities from cowpea collected in UCLA plant growth center, Los Angeles, California, USA - CNSS3 | ecosystem: Host-associated > Plants > Roots > Nodule | place: USA...
TTTTGATGTGTGGAAATGGCTTGCATGTGTGGTTTGGTTCGTTTTCATGGCTGTTACAGTGAAGAACAGTGACGAGACCTGTAAATCTCGCCCAAGCGAGTCAATCTCGCCTAGGCGAGATGAAACAGGGAGCTCGCCTAAGTTTTTTTGCGCGAAACGTCGCCCGGGCGGCTCGCTCAACTTTTGAGCGAGCAGGCAACTCGCCCAAGCGAGAGGGATCTCGCTTAAGCGAGATCCCGTGTTGCCATGCCCTTGTTTTCTTTGTACTCTCGCCTAGGCGAGAGGGAGGCTCGCCTGAGCGAGACCCCTCAGCCTGGGCGAGATGCTGGGCGAGACTGTGCTATGATTTGGACGTTTGATGTCTCCCGAGTGATCTGTTTTGATTGGGTATGATTGTGTGATGATGGACATGTATGTAATGGAGTATGAGATATATTTCTGGCATGATTCATGAATTGTGAATGAATGGGTTGGTATGAGACTTAACATGTGAAATGAATGAATGCGTTGGAACTAAAGGGATACGTGATTAATATGAGATGAGACCCCAAACTCATTGGGGTGGTGATGATCAGAGGTATGGACTTGAGATGTGATTGATATGAGGACTAAACTTCAAGGGTTGATATGGAATTGTAAAATATAACTTAATATTCTCTTAATTGCTGATTTATGAATGTTGGTCCGCGTCAGCGTCTAATTCCTTGGGGTCTCTAGGTGAGACCTCCGGGGTCGCGCTTCAGTGGTCGGGACGTAATTCCATGGCCCCTGTTAGTGGGTGTTCATGGTGGTGCCCCATCTGTATAACTAGGTAAGGATTCAAGGTAAGGTTGCATCCTGACGCTCCGAGGAGCCAGTTAGTCTCACTTAGAGCGGACTGACTCTTGTGGTGGGAGTAGCAGGAGGCCTGAAACTCACTAAGGGCTAACCTTGTGGTGGGAGAGATTTTGTTTCATTGTAACACTGGTAATACATGGCTCAGGATCGAGCAGCTCAGGTTCGAGCAGAGGTACCCACACAAGTGCAAGCATCCGCTGAATCCGACCGAGTTATACGTATCCGGATGAGTCGAGTCGAGTCGTAGTGTAATGAATGAAGAGTCATAATATGTTTGATTGCTATGTGGATGAGATGATGAAAATATATTTGATTGCATGCTGAATATGTTGATTGGCTCTAGCTTACCCGTTTTGTTGTATGAATGTGTTGTATGTGGCTGTTCTTCCTTGCGATGATCATCAACTCGGTTGATGGGAGCAGATGGGCGAGGTTCCAGAGGTCAGCATAGAGATGGAGATTCCGCCGCCTAGGCCACGTGGACGAGACTATAGTCTTCTGGTGTTTCCTTTAGGGCTATGGCCCCTGTATTTTTGTCGTTATTAGTTTGTAAACCCTTAGTCAAACTGTCTATCCTGTTTTGTTGGCATCGTGGTGTGCCTGGTTTAGTAGGGGTGTTGTCGGGAACCCCAGGACTGCGTGATTTTACTATCTTATGTGTGACGTTTCCTTTAATTTCGCTTATTAATTAAATGGGACGTTACACGGTTACAATTATTTGTTTTTGTGTAGAGCCATCAACTTATAACCTCTACAATGATTTGATTGTCTTATATTTAAGTTATCAACGAAAATTTTGGTAGGTAAATTATTTATGAAATTTGTAGGTAAGTTATCTACAAAATATTTCGTAAATAATTTATTTACAAAATATTTCGTAAGTAACTCGAATATTGGACGAGAAATTTTTCAACAAATATTTTCATAAATAATTATGGACGCTTTGATACGTAGATAATGATTGTAGGTAAATTATTTATAAAACTTATTTTAATAAATAAAATTACATATCAATACAATACTTAGATAATTCGTAAATAAATTCAAATTATCTAAAAAAAATTCATTACCTAACAAGTACTGGATAATAAACATATTTATCGTAGTGGATAAACTAATATATTAACTATATCTTTCTCGTTTCACTAAAATCAAAGTAAACGATTAATCAATGATTACCTTTAAAAAAAACTCTATACAAATAGAATTACGTACACTTGAAAAAACAAAATCAATATATTCGTCTTGACTGTTTCTCAAAGCTATCACAGCAGCCCACTGCAATACTGTATGTGTCAATTTTCTTTTCAAATTACTAAGATTTTATTTATTTTTATTTCATAACTCAATTTTACTATGCCTATGAATTATTTACAGTTCTAAATACACAGTAACTCATGTGTCATAATGTATTAGGTCATATTCAAATCCACATTGTCTACGACATAAATCTTATAAAGTTTTTCTCCTTCTTTTCATAAACCAACCACAATTCGTAATGATGCAGTGATTGATGGGTCGATTTCCAGTACTTCTCGTATAAAAAGATGAATCATTTGCTTTCATCTTTTAAGTTACATGTTTTCATGATCCTTTTTTCTGGATAAAAGGAATTTATCATTCTCCTCGTTTCATTAAAATATTAACAATTTTATAGCACGATCCTTATTTTTTATTATTTTACCATTTCACAAATTAGTCCTCTTCCTCTTTCTTAAGCAACAATTTTCTATAAAAGTGACAAACCACATTGAAGCAAAGCAAATATAATGTTAAATATTACATATCGAGTGGCAAAAATTATAAATAAAAAATAAAAATTATTGTCACTTCTCAAAAATTATATTAGATGACATTTATATCTCCTTTAATTTTAAAATATATATTCTTCTTCTTCTTTATTCCTTTTGTAAAACAATAGCCATTCCTGGGCATTTTTAAAATGAATATTCATTTTCTTCATGATTTTAAAGTATAACTTCTTTATGTTTTTAATAATGTGATGCCACTTCCTATTTTATTTGCCAATATAATAATTTTTTTATATTTTCATATTGTTTTTAAATGTAAATTAATATGGCATTTTTAAATAAAAAAATAAGCGTCATTTGTTAAAAATATATAAAAAGGAGTATTAATCATTAAAAACATAATTGAGATAAACTTGTACTTAAAAATTAGAAAATAAATTAAGATTATTTTACCAAATGCTAATTTTAAAACTAAAGAAAAAGTAAGTACATCTAGTATAATTTTAGAAAAAAATAAGTGATCCTTTAACTTAAATAGTTAGACCTATTGCTAATGAAAAATCATATCATAAGATACCAAAATTACAATTTTGGTTACACACTTATCTTTTGGGATATATATATATATATATATATATATATATATATATATATATATATATATATATATATATATAATATTAATATATTTGGAGGTTCAAAGTAAAATTTGATTAGGAATTTCCTTTTCTATACTAGGGTTTCAAAAGGGACCCCATAGTTTAATTGGTTTGGAGGAGTTGGTAAATTATGTTCTATATAAGAGGGATATGGTGGAAATACAATTCATCATCTCCATCTTTCTCTGATCATTTGTTTCTTCTACTACTTCCTTCTTCATTCATCATCATGACACTTGCTGGTAAAATCACCTCTGAAATTGGGGTTCATGCAACTGCTGCAAAGTGGTTCAACCTCTTCTCAACGCAACTCCACCATGTTCAAAACCTTAGTGATAGAGTCCATGGAACCAAGCTGCATCGTGGTGAAGACTGGCACCACACCGACTCCATCAAACACTGGACTTATACCATAGGTAACGAAATTTCTAATAATCTTGTTAAGAACTCTCCACTGAAAAATACTAACTACTAATATTTATACCATAGTGTAAGTTGATTTGTTTATCGATTGCATAATTGTGATATCGGTTTTTGATTTTGAGAAAGAACAGAGGGTAAGGTGACAACATGTCTGGAGAGTATTGAATCTGTTGATGAAGCAAACAAAAGAATCACGTACAAGCTTTTCGATGGAGACCTTGATCCCCAGTTCAAGCTCTTCAAGTTCATATTTCAAACAATTCATAAGAACAGTGGTGGTGCTATTATCATATGGACCGTTGAATATGAGAGGGTTAGTGAGGAAGTTGATCCTCCTTATGGCTACGTCGAATACCTGCACACATTCACTAGACACATTGATGCTCATCTTCGCATCGCATAGCTCCAAAATGTTATGCACAAAATTAAAATAATAATAATAATAATAATAATAATAATAATAATAATAATAAGAAACAATGGCCTTAGCCTTGTTAAGTGCTTATATGTATAACAATATATATCTGTGTGGAGTTTGACAAAGGATGGTTATGTAGACCCTTCCTTTGTGTGGAATAAACTTGGATATGCATGTGGGTCATGTGAACCTGATTATTGTATGTTCAAGTGTTCAATATAATCCATATTTATTATTCGTGCAAAAATATATATTCTTTTGTCACTTTTTTTTTTATAATGTTCATCGTTAAGAGTTGGACTTTAAGCATAAATTTCAATTCTATAATGAGCTTGTAAATTAGTCATTAAATTAGTTTCTAATTAATTATTTAGAAACCAATCTAGAAACCAATTTCTTTGGTAAGCAAAATTTAGGTAGATAATGTTACTGACCAATTCATAATAGAAACATTCTTTAACCTATTCCTACCAGGTTTTCTTGTAGTTTAAATTAGCTCATCATCTTCTCTGGTATTATAATCTTCTGATCAAGCATATTAGTCCATTTAGAAGTTATTGTCAATTTCTTTTTAAAATGAGTTTCCTTAGACATCAAAAAATTAGAAATTGCATAAGAACTATTATGAGTTGAATATAATTATTGTAAACCCTACAAACTATTGACAATGAGAGTAACATCCACAAAAAAAGACATACTACCCAAGGAACCAGATTCTATTAGAACACCACCATCTAGATTCTTAACAATAGAATATTTATTCACAACATAATATTATCATGCTTAACCAGCACTGACTCAGACTATGACCGAGCAATAAGTTGTACCACACCATGTTGCATCATACAAAATTGAACCACAAGCTCAACCGTAGGCTCTATCATAGGTTGTACCACGACATGTTTCTACCTTTTACATTAGTAAATATATCATGTTGAAATATATTTAAATATGTATTATATTAAAAAATATTTAGTGCTTGAGGAAAATATAATAACATTTTTAATTTTATAATTAAATTTTGAATAGAATCAACCTGAAAATCTATTTATAGGTTAAGAAAGTCGATATGTATATAAAGATGTAAAGAGTAGATTTTGTAAAATTACAAAAGATATAGCATCTAAAAAAACACAAAGGATAAGCCATACAAAAATACGTAAAGTATATATTCATTAAAAATACATACTTAAATATATATTTCCAAAAATATTTAATGAAAATGTAAATTTTAGTAAAAATATCACCATAAAATTTATACAAAATTAATTTTTTATCAACTTAAAAAGAGACAATATTGCTACATTTTTACAAAAATTGAAACTAAATTGAATCTTAAAAATAAATGTAGGGACTAAATTAAGACTCTACCCATGTGGCAGTACCAGATCACCTTGCTACTGTCACGTTACACTAACCTTGTCATGTAACATAAATGTGAAGTGACACGTGTAAAAAAAAAAAAATAATATATATATATATATATATATATATATATATATATATATAAACTTTTGAAATCAACAACTAAATACAATATTTATACAGAATCCTTCGTACATGTGTTCAATGTAATTATTTATTAGGTAATATCAATTTAAATATTACACACCAAGATATAAGATATGAGGAATATTCAATAATAAAAAATATCTATATTATAACTTAATATAAATATGGTTTATTGTTGATAGTTTTTTAAAATAAAACTATTATTATTATTTTTTTAAATGATAGTATTTTACAAAATAAAATTAAAATATATTTTTTTAAATTTAATTTTATTAAATGATTGTGTAACATCTCATTTAATAACATAACTACTAAATAAAATATTAGATATTCTAATAACACAAAATAGATAGTTAAGGAGTATAAAATACTTATACAGTTATCCAAAAGAAATAACTATAAATATATTATAAACAACACATCAAAATAAAATGGATATATGCAACTAGAATTCTAGGACTAAGCCCTCATACTCTCATCCGTCACTCTGGTCTCCGCACCTATAGGCTCCTCTGCTTTCACCATTCGGTGATCATTGCAAAAGAAAGCAACCAAGAAAACAAACACAACAACCAAGAGAAGGGTAAGCTAAAATTTTTAAAACATTTTCATATCCAATTATATCACACATAAACATTATACTCATATAATATAAATCACACCACTATATCAAATTATACAAATCAATTGACTCAAGACTGATTATCTGGATGATGCACTTGATATAGAATTCTAAGAAAGTATGCACCTATGATGGTTTCTAAACTCTGGAAAGTCTAGACCAAAGGGGTTATCAGCCAACCATACATAAGACTAATCATATAATGTCTTAGGCCCAATACGTTCCAAGACTAGGATCTCATGTCACTCTCACCACATAATTCATTATATTCTATATAAGTGTGAACGATTATTAGAGTTCAGAATACCTTCCTAACTAGACATCTATTATATCAAGGCATACACTAAAACACCATCATACTAGAATTTCCCTTGAAATTCATTTGCTTAGCCACTTTCCATGCTCACAAACATATCACTAGTTCAAATATCAATAACATTTATCTCCATATTAAACAACATTTTCCAAAATAAATTAGCAAGTCTTTCTTAAGTTTGATCAACTCGCCCAACAAGCACATCTTTTCGTTGCACGAAGACTACACTTTCGACTAGTGACAAGATTGCTCGCTCAACAAATTTACCATTGGGACTCTAGGAAAAGTATTCCCCCTTAATTCGCCCAACAAGTTATGCTTGCCTAACGACTCCCAAATGAGGGAGCCCCTAACGCATAACTCACCCAAGGAGTCTGCATAATTTTGTAGAACAAAATTCTGCAGAACAAAATTTTTGCATAATTGTGCAAATTCCAATTCTGTAGAATTGTGCGTTTCTAAGTCCAGATACACATTAACTTAAGGATTTTACACTTTCCCAAGTCACACCAGAGTTCCATTTACATAAAACACCATCATGAAGGAATCTAAACACATTATCAATTACACATATTCAATCAAACAATCAACATTAGAATCAACACCAATTTGCTACATAGTTTCATGCTAAAAATCAAATTTCATCATCAAATCTAAGAAAGTCAAACCAATTCAATATTCATACAAGACAAACAAATTCTAATTAGCTTCCTTTACTTGAGTAAAGTTGGATTGGCTCTAAAAACACCACAACCTTCCCTAAGCTCCAAGGTACTCTATCTACACACAAATATACCACAAAATGATCAAATCATATCCTCAAGATCCTTGATCAATAGAGAATCAAACAGAAGACAATAGAGACATATGCAATCTCAAAGAGATACACATGCAAGATGATAAAAACACACCAAAAGATGAGCTGAAATTTAATTTACTCAATTTGAAAGATCGATCGGATGAATTTGAAGATCTCATTGCGAGGATCAAACAAGCAATCTTTAGTTTTCAAACAGATGATTACAAAGTCAAGAAACTTAAAGAGATGAAAGAACTCTAAAAAAGAGGTTTTTAGATAGATAAGATGTTTTAAATAATGAGATTTTTTATGAAATTTCTATTTATAATTATGGTTATATTATTAAAATAATAGATCTCATTATTTAAAATTATCACTCTTAAGATATTATTTTTTAATTCTCAAAGACTAAGTAATGAAATATCATAAAAGAAAAAAAGTAGTATAGAAAAAATAATTAATTTATTTAAATAGTATTATTTTCTGAAATAAACGTGAAATATATTAAATAACCAAATACTTAAATATTATATTAAATGATCAAGTAATTATAAAAAGTAATTTTAAATATAAATCATGGATAAAAACAAAAATTATCTCTTTTTAGACACGTGACAACAAAAAATAAATAAATAAAAAGTTTCAAATGACAAAAAACTGAGAATTTAAATATTTGTCAACAAAATAAACATACATGGATAAAAATGTATTTTTTGGATAATAGATTAAATAATTAAAAATTATATTAAATGATTGAATAATTATACTAAAAAGAATTAATAATTTAAATATAAATTATGATAAAAGCGTAAATTATTTATCTAGAAATATGTGACAACAAAAAGTGAAAAAGAAAAAATTCAAATTAAAAAAACTGACAATTTAGATACTTGTTAATAAAATAAATATTAATAGAAAGTGACTTTCTTAGTATTTTCTTCAATTATGTTATTAATATCTTCTTTTCTCATATTATAATACATAATTATATTATGTTCATGGATTCTGGTTAAATATTTACAAATAGTTTTTAGTGGAAAGAATGTTTAATAAAAATGAAGACATCCATTACTTCATATGTATTTTGTAGTATGATTAAGTTTGCAATGAAAATTATAATCATTTTTTTTATTTACGAGTTTGTTCAACAATTTTAATAAAAAGGTTTTATTAACGTCGATTTCTTAGAATTAACTTTTAATATAAATTATTAGAGAATTTATATCAACAAGAAATAAGATTATCACCTTATAATTTAATGAGATGGGATTATATTTTAATTCCTCTATCTTAATAAAGAAAATAGTGAAAAAAAGTCATTTTAGTTTAAAAGAGTTATATATTAAATTGTTTGAGCAGTAGATTTAATTCTAACTCAATTTTATAAAATCTTATAATTTATAAGAGAATAAAATAAATATTAAATAATTAAAATTAAATAAAATCCTATTTATATGAATTGACACTAAATGTGTCTCTATTAATAAAGATTATTAAAAGTGTGATTTACTATTTAGTCGGTGCTCAAGTGCTAACTATTTTTTCTTACAGAACAAAAACTTGAGAAAAAATTATGTACAATGATCTTTAGAAAATGTTAGAAAAACACTTTTTAAAACAAAACTCCTATCATTAAATTAAATGCATTACAAACTACAAATTTGGTGAACTCTCTTAAATACTCTGTCAAATTGATCTTTCAAACAATCTTCAAACGAGATCTTTAATTCCTGCAAGAATCACAACCAAATATCCAGTAACAAATATTGATCATGTGATGCCCTCTTTAAGAAGATCCAAACACTGCAAGGCCTAGCAAATTTATTACTTCCATTATCATCTTCAACAATAAGGTCCTTAGAAAAACCAACACTGCATCAAAAGCTTGATGGAGGAAGATTTGACCAAGAAAAATAAAAGCATCTAAAAGGTTTACTATAACATAATATTGGATTTTTCAAGAATGTAAAAGTTACAATTCTATGAATGTTTAATATGAGAAATACACTATTGCTTTGGCCATTTGGTTACAAAAATATGCTTGCAATAAGTTCATAGATTAGTTGTTATGTACATCTTCTTGGAATATTTGCAAGTAATAATTAAAAATAAACACAATGAAAAATCAAATACTTAACTTCAGATGAATCACTCTTTAGTAAAGATTTTGAAGCAATTCCACCATACATGTAGTGCCTGTGAAAATCACTGTTTATTCACTAATGGTGTACAGTTTAGACCTTGAGTTTGAGACAGTAATAGACCTTCAGTTAATCCTCAGAAAAAATTTTAGTAGAAAAATCTGTAAACAAGTAAAATCATAGTAAAATTAAAGTGACATTTATGTGATTATTAATAAAAGTAAAAAAGGAAAAAACTGAATCATCTTCTCATCAAACAAGTCCATATTACTTGAAGTAATGGAAATACTGATAAGTTTCACCATGACATGTGAAAGAATTGTTGAACTCTTAAGCTTCACTAACTCATCCCTGGAGGCACACGTTATTAGAGGAGTTCAAACATAAACAATTCTAAACTTGAAGATGCATAACTTCTGCAGTATTATATGCAACCTGTGTCAAGACATTCATGTAAATGAAAAAACTTGTATTCATTTCCAGAAGTGTTTTTGGTATCATTATCAAATCAAAACTGAAGTTTCACCTCAGCAATCTGCATAATAAACATTTGCATTGAATGAAATTTCAATTTGATTGAAGAACAATACAAAAAGAACTTAAGGAAACTAATTCCAATCCTGTGCAAACGAGGAATTGCAAAGTTCTTTTCTCTAGTGTGATAATGTAAAAACTTGGTAAATATTCAAAAGATATTGATCCAAACAACTTTGTACTGTTCAAAATATCTATCAACTTAGAAAGTGCAAGCACTAGAGCTTTACATTATATAGAGTAAAGGTGTACTATATATACAATATAAACATAACTCCAACACTTAACCCCAACATTTAAATCTAAAACCAAAACTCACTCTATATACAAGGAGAATTCGCTTCACAACTCAGAAATATTTTGGCTACTAGTGCCCTTACACTACTTAGTCTTCCTTAAGCTTATAGACATTGTCAATGTAATCTTCTGTCTCCCACAGGAAAGATCCAAAGGCAACAGCTTCCAAGACTAGTCTCTTCAAGCTAGAAAATGAAGTCAAAATAACATCATCATTCTCAAACGAACCTGATTCATTGTTGTTAAAGAGTGCACAACTATAACTACCAACCAAATTCACAGCCTCCTTAGATCTCAATCTGGCACATCTCTGCAATGATCCAGGATGAAAGCTCATAACATAACATTTTAAGTCCTCAACCTCCTCTTCTGGCCTGATTAACCCTTGCCCTAAGGATGGCATGTTACTCAAGTGGCCAAAGATGGCATCTTTTAATCCATAAGAACACATAAGGGAAGTCCTATGACCAAGGTGAATATCATGGTCAGCCAAAGATAGATTTCGTTCTAGGTGGTACCTCAATGAAACTGACTTCAAAAAGTAACCATATAATATGGAGGCAACATAAACTCGGGCAAGTAAGAATTGTCTAACTTGGGTTGTTGCCCAACACTCAGTTACACTAGATTTTGCTTTCAAGCCAGTTACAGTAGTTATGTGTTCCCTTATCATATCCAAAACTTCCAAGCTATGAATAGACTCTAGTTCCCAGTCCTTAGAAGGCAATATCTCTAGCCTGCCATTGTAAAGGCAACTAGAAAGTTTTGGTACCAAAGGGACCCTGATCTCAGAAAACTTGTAAAAAATCAGCAAGTACATAACATCTTCTACAGCAATTTGACATTGATTCTCTTTTAGTTGTGCAATCCTCCTGACATTCAGAAAAGGTTCAAGTCAACATCTTTTCAATGGATATCTACAAGTTTGTTATGCAGCTACTGAGGAATTTAAGACGAAGGTTTAACTGTTCTGTTTATTTCATTCCAACGCATGACTTGATGCCAGGCAATACCTGGATTCATTTAATCATGCAGATACTGCTTCATATCTGAAAAGACCATCAATATTTAACTCCAATTAAAACAATGTAAAAAATATTACAGGGCAATTCAGGTCAAAGTGGTGAAAGGAAATGGCCGTCAGCAAAAGTTCAAGCATCTAAAATCTCATAAAAGCTAGTACATTGTATTTGAAGGTTTCCGAGGGAGCCAAAAGTTGTCAGCTATCCTCTGCTCCCATTAAGAAGTGAGAAGCTTTATTGTCAACAGATAAGAAGATTTTAAATCTCCAACTTAAAATCATGTAACCATTGATTTGTCAGCCTCTAAATCTCTATGTGTAACAGGAAAAAGGCCACTAATTTTTGGAACAAATAGTTCTCCACAAAATGTTAGGGAGTGCAAAACAATCAAGAAGGATCCGAGAAAGTTTGGTTTAGCTATAGACCAGGAATGATGACCAAACCGTGCAAGTTGTGGTATGATACAATCCATAGTTTTCACCTCTCCAAACGATCATGAATCCAGATCTTACTGACCTTACATTCCTTAGGCTTTGCCTTACTCCTACTTGATCAAAATAAACTTGATTAGAAAGCTTGTTCACTCTACAATGAAGTTCAAATTTAGTACTTTTCTTGATTCATCAACTATCATTATATCATTTGTAAAATGAATGCAATGACACAATGGCTCTATTTTTGGATGTTCCGTTTAAGAATGTCCAGAGCCAAGGCATTAAGGTATGAACCAAAAACTAGTCCTTGATGCTAAACTATTCTCGGATTATAAGATTGACAAACAGAATGCTGGTCACAATTTGGGGATTTGAAGACAATCATAAGAAAATAAAAGAAAGTCAGAAAGGAAATGTCCAATTGTGCTACCAACAGAACATCAAACAAATGGTGGATGCAGCACAATTTCTAATAGAGTGAAATCTCTGAAGTTTTTAATATTTTATATTAATACATAAGAAAATAAGGCGGGAAAACATGCATGGCAGATATCAATATATAGTTGGCAAGCTCTTCTAATATGTTTACAAGCGCTTAGAAAATTTTAACCAAAATAACCTGTTGACAACCCACGTAAAATGTGACAGTTCTATAATACAAATGTTCTATGGTTCCATAAAAGCTTGTTTTCCAAAATACATACATCATTTGGTGGAAGGAGGATAAATACTAAGTTACAAGAAGACAATCACATGTTCATTGAACTATTTGCTGTACCTTTCACGTCCTATATAAGCTGCAAAAACACAATCTCTGATTCAGTAAAACTAGATAATACTATTATACTCATCCCTGAATTGATAATGACTACGGAGTTAAGACAGCTATAAAACATTGTGATTGTATTTTGCGTACAGTCTCCTGTGTTACCTTGCAAAGAAAAGAAAAAGAAAAAACCCGAAACAGGCCTCCCTGAAATGACAATTCCTATTATTGTTCCTCAGCCTCTACCAGGACCCAGAAGCTATTCACTGCTTTAGGAATCATTAGAATCATAAAAACAGTGAATTTTGTCTGAATTTTCCGGTAAACATAAATTCTTGATCCGTATTAGACCCATCCCATTGATTATGTCTCTGGCCAAGCATTCCCTGGTGAGTACCATTTACCATTCTAGCTCAGTAGCAGCAAGACACTATGTCTAAGCTTTTTACTTTCCCGTAGAACAAAGTTCAGTAGTTCTCGATGACTAATAATTGCATTCTTTATCTTGGACTGGTTCAAATGCTCAGCTACAAAGGTAAAATCTGTAAGCTAGAACTTTGTTACGAAACTGCACTACAAGCTAAGACCTATATGATTAGAGATTTGGAGTGTCATGCTAGCATCTTCAAGAACATCACTTGGTCATGAAATTTTTTAACAGGATAAGGTCTTCATTTTTGAAGGCTTCTTTAGCATTCTTTGTATGAATGTTTTAAGATTTTCCATCTGAGATAAGCTGCCTTCCTGATTCTTTCTTTTCCAACCAATCTTTCCTGTTTTCTCTGTTGCTTAAAACATCTTTTATGGATCAGTTATAGTTTCCCTTACACTCCAAAAAAGGTGTTTTATCTACAAAAGTAAAACATGTAAACCACAAAAGAAATCAAATGAAGCTAATTTAGGTTCACAGTATGGTTAGTTCACTGCGTGTCTAGAAAATTGAGTTCAAAGTTCTTTCCCTTTAAGATAAAATCAAGAAATTTACCCAAAAAACAAGATAAACCCCCCCTAATTAATCAGGAAAACACAATTTGTTTACCGCACTTACGCATCCACATACATCTATTAACAAAACCCCAGATGCAAGGTTCGTAACTTTACACATTGAATGACCAAAATTTCCTCATTGAAGTCACACATATCATAAAGTAACATGTGAAGGTTGTAAAGAGTGGTCCAGAACAACAATTATGGACGCAAAACAAAGGTTTTTGCAGTTTCCGCCACATCAGCCACATTTATCACCAATTTCCCCCAATATCAAGTATCTCATCAAGTTTTCTGGGTCTCCGCCACATCAGCCACTTTTATCAGCACTTTCTCGCAATATCAAGGATGAAACCGCCGCAACCACAATTTAAAACCTCAGCACAGATCAGATTTTCATGTAAACTCATGACAGAATAGAATCCTTAAATACAGTTTGACTAATAACATGCCAAAATCCCCAAAAAGCCACATGAAATTCAAACTTCATAAATCACACCAAAACAACTTCCAAAAGGAAAAAATAAAATAAAGGGTATAAAAAACCTTATAATCCACCAACCAACCTGTGCAGCAAGGCCTCATCAGTGACAGAACCAAGCACCATGCGAGCATGTGCCGCATCACGATCCTCAGCCAAGAGCTTGAGCTCTTCCCCAACAGCAACATGGAACATCTGAGGGTGGTTCTGAAGCACGCCACTGAGGAACTTCCCCACCATGGAACGGGGCTCCAAAGGAGAGTTCAGGCTGCTAAACTCACATGGGGTGGCTCCAGCACTTGCTCTGATGAAGGGTCTACGCCTGTGGTGTGACAAACAAGAGGAAGAAACAGGAAAAGCACCACCACCGCCACCAAAATCAGGCCTTGTGAAGAATCTGAAGTGGGGTTTATGAGATGATGATGGTAGAGTGAGGAGTGTGTGATGGTGGTGGTGGATGAGACAGTTTTCCATCAAACAAACAACAGAGAAGTTGAATTGATGAATGAAGCAACAAGATTAGAGAGAATTTGTGTGTGTGAGAGAGAGAAAAAGAGAAAGAGAGTGGTTGGTGTCACTGTGATGTGTTGTGTTAAACAAAGTTGGTTTGGTTATGTATTGTTTATGAGTACTGCAATAACAGGTTGAGATAAGATTCTTCAATTCACAAGTGAAGAGAAGTAAACTAAAATATCTTAGGTATCTTTTTTCTTTTTCTTTTTCCTTTTCTGATAAAATATCTTAGGTATTTTTTTTCTTTTTTTTGTTAAAATGCCAATTTGGATTTTGTTTTTTCAACTTATGAGGTAATTTTAATTTAACTCTTCAATAGAAAAAAAAAGAAGGATCATGAGTCATCATGCATAAAAGTTTCAATAATAAGAAGTCAAATTGATACACTTAATGACTGATACTCAAATTAATTTTATTATTTAATAATGAATTTTTTAAATTATGATTTGACATTAAATCATATTATAATATTTAAAAGATGAAATTGTGTAGTATTGGAGAAAGTTAAGTAGCAACTATATCTATTGATTGTATTAAAATATCTTTGTTTATGCAACGGATAGGGTTTCTGAGACTTTTGCGGTAAGGAAGGGTCAGAATTTGTTGTTGATAAGTGATAAGTGCGTTTTCTAGTGGACAGTTGTTTTGTCATGGGTGTGGTCCCAAACAAGGTACTGATCATTGCTTGTAAAATAATACAACTACTACTACTTATTTATTCATTGTGTAAATGGAAATTTAATAAATATATAATTTAATTTTGGTCCTTTTGGTTTTGTTTTTTTGCCATAAAAAAGTTATTGTCAGATTCTTTTTTCCTTTTCAAATGGATTTTCCCTTCCTAATCAAATGTTAGAAAATTAGGACATAAAATCTAAATAATACATGCATCTCTTACTTCTTATTCTACGACCTTAAATATAGAATTAAATAGGAGGACAAAAGTATTTTCTTTTCCTTCGCATACAAAATAAAATGGTATATTGTTTATTTTTTTTATATATATGGAAAAGGACACCTATGTGTATGTGAATTTTGGAATAAAAAAATAGAAAAATCACTATAATTTACTAAAAATTTTAAAAAATTTATTTACTGTATATAAAAAATTATAAAGAAAACAACATTAAATAAAATAAAATAATATAATGCCACACTGATTCTGAAAAAAAATTACACCGCAACCAAAAAATAATGTGTAACACCCCATTTAAATAAATACTTTAATTAAAAGACATGTCACACATATAATATAAGAGACGAAGATCCGGAATATAGCGTCATTCCACATAATTATCTAAAATACTCGGAAGGGAAAAAGACACACCAAGTTGCCAATACAAAAATAAGTTCAAGAATTTAACAGCAGATGATAATGTGCTAAAGGACAAAACAGTATATGGGTCATAGCCCTAGGAAAAAGCCCAAATAAAAAGAAGTCCAGTCCAGGTAGACTATACGGCGGAATCATCCCTTCCTTGTTGACCTCGAGTACCTCTCGCATCTGCTCACATCAATAAATTGATGATCATCGCAAAAGGAGAAGAATCACATACAAAACAACCAAACAAGCAAAAGGGTAAGCTAGAGTATAAAACAGTTTATCATACAATTACATGCTATTTCACAGTCTAGGCATTATATGTCAACCAAATATGTTATGACCTTTCAGAAAATACACTACGACTCAGACACGACTCATCCGGATACGTATAATTTAGTCGGATTTAGCGGATGCTTGCACTTGTGGTGGATTTATCTACTCACCCCCGAGCTAAGTATTACAATGTCTCAATCCCCGACACACAAGGTTAGCCCTTAATGAGTTTCAGGCCTCCTGCTACTCTCACCACAAGAGTCAGTTCGCTCTATGTGAGACTAACTGACTCCTTAGAGCGTCAGGATGCAACCTTACCTTGAATCTTACTAAATTATATAGATGAGGCACCACCATGAACTCCCACTAACAGGGGTCATGGAATTACGTCTCGACCAACTGAGGCACCACCCTGAAATCTCATCTAGAGATTTCAAGGAATTACGTCCTAACCACATACAATTCATGTCTAACCATCCAATATGTACTAGCCATGCATATGATCCTCATGCCAACATTTATAACCAGCCTCCAATAAATTTCCATTCCAAAACCATGCCATGATTCACCATCTTTAGCCCATGAATCATTCCATACACACATCATACTCAAATCATGTTAAACTCATAAGCCATAAACCATAATTCATCATATTCACCCAAGGTCACTCAATTCATAATTTAAAAGGCATAATCAGTCCAAACATATGATCAATATCCAAAAACAAAGAAACCAAAGAGCAAACATACCCATCGCCCAGCCCCTCGCTCAGGCAGAAGGGCCTCGCTTAGGCGAGAGGTTTCCCTCACTCAGGCGAGCTCCCTTCGCCTAGGCGAGGGCTCGAATCAGGAATAGTGGCACTGTCGCGCCCTCTCGCTTAGGCGAGACCTCCTCGTCTGAGCGAGATAAGCTCTCGCTCAAAACAGGAGCTCGTCGCCTGAGCGACAACTCACACAAGCAGCCTGGGCGAGTTACTGCTAATCTCGCCTAAGCGAGACACACTCGTTTGGGCGAGAAAACCAGAACCCGCCACTGTTCACGCAGGCACCTGCATCCCATCGAACCAAACCATGTTTTTAACAACTCCCAAACAATTTTAATGGCAACCAAACATCAAACTCGCGATTTAAAACCAAAGCAAGTCGGAAAACGCAATAAAACAATAAACCCTAACTTCCCCTTACCTGGAAAGGGCTAGAAGAAGAGTTCGACTCCAACAGGGGAACACAATAACTCCAGGGACAGATTAACGAGCTGGAAGAGAATAGTGAAGCGAGTTTTAACATAAGCCTATGACAAAACCTCTAACTATAAATATGAACATACGAACAGAAAAGCGAGGTATGAGTTGTAGAATACTTACACGAAGCTAGAAGACAAAACTGAGCTCACTGGATCGAGATTAGGATTAAACCCTAGCAGAGCTTAGTGAGGAGAAATGGAGAGGAGTAAGGGCACTGATCTTTGCAAATGAATTCAGAATGGAAGGGTTAGGTTGCTTTAGGGCCTTGGACACCCTATGGGCCAGCCCTTAGGCCCATTAGATGTTTGGGGCAGCTCTTAAACATTGGGGCTGAAAAAGAGGGCCTTGCACAATGCCCTTATGAAAGGGACAAAGTGTACCAATAGTGTTTACCGCATTTGTTAATTTTTATATATTTTTACTATAAATATTTTTAAATTTTTAATTAGTTAGACATAAAATTTATGATAAATTTCAAACTTTATTATAATATAGGTATAACTATTCGCAGTTGCCCTAGAGATTCCAATATTCCATTTTCTTCCAACTATGTTTTTAATATTAGTAAGTTTAATATCAGGATTATCTCTTATGTTTTTTTCTAATCTCTGACTTAACCATTTAGATGTTATCATCCTGATATTGAACTCCCTACTGCAGGTATGTTCATTTATAATTCGTCTTAGCTGCCAAGTACTTTGAGCAGCCTTGTATGCACAATAAGCATACCACTTACATGTTCCTTTTGCTACAAGACACTTCACACAGATCTTTCGTTTGTCATTTCTAAAGATTTTTAATTTCCTTCCATTGTGCACACCATAAGTTCTTATTGCTTCCACAAACTCCTCTTTTTCTGTGAAGTATGTCCCCACCTCCCATTTGTAGCCTTCCATACTTTTGGGCATTGAAAATATCCCAAAGTTTCCATAACTATCTTTGTCATCTCCAGAACAGTCACTGTACTCAACACTATTCAAACTTTCAGATGCCCAGTCAATGTCAGATAAGCCCCTATCAGCTGCATGATTATTTTGACCACTAACACCACCACTAACTCCACCAAAATTGACTGAACCACGACCATCACCGTCCCAAGAATCATCTTGATCTTCATAAGTATGGATACTGACATCAAGTAGATCCTCTTCAACAAAACTATCCCCTATGGAATCACTACAGCTACTTACATCATCCTTATCTACATCTTCTTCACCTCCATCTTTGTCTTCTTCATTTTGAACACCTCCATCATTTTCAACTTCCACCTGCCCATCAACCTCACCTCCATCTTTGTCTACTTCATTCTAAACACCTACATCATTTTCAACTTCCACCTACCCATCAACCTCACCTTCATCTTTGTGTTCTTCATTCTGAACACCTCCATCATTTTCAACTTCCACCTGCACATCAACCTCACCTCCATGTTCCTCAATTACAATTTCTACAGGCACATCAACCTCACCTCCATGTTCCTCGATTACAATTTCTACAGGCACATCAACCTGACCTCCATCCTCTTCACTTTGAACCTGTACACCCTCATCAACCTCTCCTCCATCATCCTCATTTTGAACCTGGACACCCTCCCTCACATCACCCTTTTCCACAACAGGATGATATCTAACAGATTCACTACCTCAGCTTCATCTACTTTATGAACCACATACAGATGTACTTGACCATTAAGAGTGGCAATATTCACCATATGACATGCCCCTCGGTCATCAGACAACAACTCCAATCTACCCTCCAAAACAGATCCTCCACCCACTGCATACCACATCTCCTTCACATTTGCATAACCCATCTCTTTCAGAATACCTAAAATCTCGAAATAGCTCCATCTATTTGGGTCACATGCCAAAGTACTTAATTATCCAACATATTGCAGTGACCCATTGCTCTCAAACCTCCCACCATGATGAAAAACAACTTCGAAATGGTCGTCCATACCAACAATAACATATAAATACTACCCTGCGAAATACCATTTTACCCAAACAAAGCAACACAAATTACAATTCCATACCACTATAAGACCGACAAAAGCATGAAAATAGACAAAAGCGTGAAAATAGACAAAAGCATAATGGGGGACCACTGCTCGTGCCCACAAACACACTTCATGGACCACCACCGTCAACGGAATCATAAAAAAGGACAACCACCGTCAAACAAATCATAAAAAATTGAAACAGCACCGCATAAAATAATTAAATTAATCAAACCCTAAACCCTACCATTCCAAAAATAATTAATTCAATGAAAGACAAATTAAAATGATTCGCGCACCTGGAATCCGAAATACTTGCCACTTTGATGTCAATTACAGCTTCAATTTCCTCCGCAACGCTCGAAATCACCAATTCGATTTGAACCCTAACTTCACGACAATGCCTCTCACTCGAACACCAACTTCTAATTCGTTCCCAAATCGCGTCCCCTTTTAATTTTCAATTTCATTTTTCGAAACATTATTCCACATCACACACCTGATAATGCCACGTAATATTTTTTTTCCCACTTAAGTAGTCAACATGGTCAGACGTTAAGTCATTTAACGGAGTCAACTAAAAGGGACCAAATTGATGCAAATTAACTAATTTGGGTACTAAATAGATGCGAAGTTAAAAGCGGGTACCATTTAGACACATTGGACCGAAACTGGGTACGTTGCGAATAATTATACCTATAATATACTAGTAAATTTATTTTTTTAAAATAAAATTTTTTTTTATTATAAATATAAAAAAAATTAATTTTATTATAGATATTTTTATTTATTTTGTAGGTAAATTTATAATTAGAAAATAGTTAAATTTTAAAAAAATATATATCAAATATAAAATAGTTAAACTTAAAAATAAAACAATTACTTAAGAATAAAATTAATAAAATAATTATTTTAATTTAGAAAAACTTTTATTTAAAATATAAAATTGGAAAATATCAAAATTAAAATTTTCAAATATGGATATAGATATTATTTAATTCCATCAAACATTTGCAACAAGTATCTTTTATTTTCTAAAAAAGTACATTTCTTTTCATTATAAAATAACCAAATCCAAATAAAAAGGATATTCGTTACGTATAAAATATTGATGAAAAAAATCTACTTTCTTGTTCAGCACTCCATAAACTGATAACATCATCAAATGTGGTAATATATCTCAAAATAAAACTAATCAAATAGACATATTTTATGTATACTAAAATTGATAAATATTTGATTTTCTAAAATGATACCTACCATTTTGACGTGCTTGAAGTTAAAAGACACACTAATATCATTTCAAAATTTACACAGCACAATACACTTATAAAAACAACTTTTATTTATATATATAGTTAATTGCTTCGACTTCTTTATTTTTTTTCCTTACTTTAGGATTTTTATCTGGTCTTTTGTTTTATAGTTTCATCTTTCGTTCTCTTATTCTTTCCATATGTCGGTTTTGTTATTTTCTCAACTTTTTTAATTTTTGTTGTTTACGGTTAAACTCATTTTTATTTTTATTTTATCTTTAACTTTTTATCAATTTTTTTTTACCTATTTTGTTATTATTTTTTATTTGTTATATGGATTGGGTATATTTTTCTCCAATTTTGATCATACGGTTCATTGATATGATTTTTTGTTCTGATTTTGAATTTTAAGGTTTTCATTTGGTCTTTTGTTCTAAAGTTTCATCTCTCATTATTGCTCTCTTGATCTTCCCATTGTGGTTTCATTATTTTCTCTCCCATTTCCAATTTTTTTAGGTTTATGATTGAACTCATATTTGATATTTGTTCTGTTTTGTTATTTGTTGCATGGGGGTATATTTTTCTCCGATTTTGATTTTACAATTCATTGTTATGACTTATTTATTTTTTTCATGATTTTGAATTGTAGGGTTTTCGTATGGTATTTTGTTGTATGGTCGTTGTCGCTCTCTGGCTATTTCTATGGTGATTTCATTATTTTCTGTGCTTTCCATTATTTTTTTTTATTGTTTATGCTTGAATTGAAATTGATTGTTATCAATTGTTCATTTATTTGGCTTCTTCTTTATGGACTTTAAGCTTTTGATTTACTTTTATGGTTGAACTAAAATTGATTATTATTCATTATTCATTATGGATGTGTTTGATTCGGTATTAGAGAATTGATTCTATACAGAAGTAAGAATTAGTTGCTTCTTATTCAACGTGAATTTTTTTACCCTTTAACTGATTTTGAAGACCAAACATATACTTATTCTGCATTAGAAAATCAATTATAATCAATTCTACATCAATTTGACACAGAACCAAACACGTACTCATATGGCTTCGTCATTCTAAAGTTTACGTTATTTCATTATATCCCTCTAATATTGTAATTTTGAAATAACCATGTTTTTGAGCTATGGAATGTTGATTCTTTATCAATACCTCTTTGTTATCCAATCTTCGTTATAATGGCATAACCATTTTTCATTGTTTAGATCGTGTCTATATACTTTTGATTTAAGTCTTGATTTTATCCTTTCAAATTTTCCTAATTTTGTAAACATTTGTGTGATCGTTAACTGTCATATTTTTTTTTTTCAAAACTTCTTTGTTTGGTATAATTATTTTCTAGTTTTTGTGTTCATTTTTTTATTTTTGATTTCTGTGTCTTTGACAAATCTTTATAAACAAGTTATATCATTAATTGAAAACAACACTTCAAATTATAACAAGAAAAAATTACAAAAAATATTATCATACAAAATTTGGTATCCAGAATCTTGTTGTTCTTATAAGAGGTCAAGTAAGTATTTTGTTTATTGAGTTATATTTAAATTACATATAATAAAGCCATAATTGATATACTTTTTGTATTATTCTAGCTTATCACTAAAGATATATCAGATTGTTGATACTCTTTCTTTTTGTGTTTTTTTTTTTGACAAATCCTTACAAACAAATTAGACGAATAATTGAAAATATTTTAGATTATGAAAAGGAAAAGTTACAAGAAAGATTATGAGAAAGAAATCTAATTTTCATAATCTTGCTATTCTTACAAGAGGTTAAATGAGTTTTATGTCTACTGATTTATTTCTTAATCTTCATCTAATAAGACCATGAATGATATATTTTCGGTTAAAATACCTTTTTAGTGCAAATTTTTGTCAAGTTTTTTTAAATAAGTTTTAATTTTGGTTTTGTATTCAAATAGGTCTCAATTTTCGTCAATTTTGTTCAATTGGGTCCTTTTTTGCTAATATCGTTTAAATCATTAACGGTCATGAATAGTGACTGCCACGTGTCACTTAGTGGTTTTTTTGAATTTTTTGAATTTTTTAAATTTTTTTTAAATATACACATGTCAACCTAGTAACGTGCCACATGTCACTTCGTGATTTTTTGAATTTTTTTATTTTTGATTTTTTTAAATTTTTTTTAAATGTCCATGTGTCAACCTAGTAGCATGTCGTGTGTCAAAGTCAATGTTCTATATTCAATTTAGTTCCTATATTTGTTATTTTTATTCAATTTAGTCCCAATTTTTGTTAACATTAACCAATTTGGTCTCTCTCCAAATTGAAACCAAATTTAATTTTTATATTAAAATTCACATTTTTATTAAATATTTTTATATAATATATTAAAATCCACATCATTATAACTTTGATATAAAAATTAAATTTGGTCACATCTTCGATAGGGACATTAAAAAAATTTAAAAAATTTAAAAAAAAATAAAAAATAAAAAAAATATTCAAAAAAACCACGAAGTGACACGTGGCAGTCACTGTTCATGGCTGTTAATGATTTAAACGGTGTTAGCAAAAAATGACCCAATTGAACAAAATTGACAAAAATTGGAACCTATTTGAACACAAAACCAAAATTAGGACTTATTTAAAAAAACTTGACGAAAATTGGGACCAAAAAGGTATTTTAACCTATATTTTCTTTATTCTTCTACCTTACCACTAGAAAGCTTTGCTAGAATATTGAAATAATGCATCTGGAATTGTTTGACTTTTGCAAAAAGGTAACCTAGCTTATTTTGTTATAGACTAATGCCATCTGAATGATAGAGCTTTGATATGTTCTTTTAAATGTGCATTTTTTATGTTTTGTTTGAAATGAATCAAGACTTTCCTTCTAGGAACATCTAATTGTGTTTAAGTTTAAAACTAAATTTTTACCATTTTTTTAGTATTAGTTTCATAATGTATACAAGGTTAAATGATTTAGAGTAATAATAAGTTTATGAATGTTCTTTGTTAGCAATGTCTAAAGATGATATTGTTATTCTTGACGAAACTAGTAATAAGAGAACAATTGAAAATAAAATGAGACCATGTTTGTTTAAGTCTCTTGTTAGATTTGATTATACTATTATTATTGTGATTTGTTTTCATGTAGTAATAACTTATATTGTTGATGTTTTTTTTTTCTTTGGCAAATTTTCATAAACAAATTAGGTCAACAATTAGAAAATTCACTTTAGATTACTACAAGAAAATATGGTATTTAGGATCTTGTACGAGGTCGAGCAAGTTTATTGTCTACTTATTTATTTCTTAAAATCAATCTTATATGTTTTTGAATGATATATTTTCTTATAAATTGAGAACCATGTGTAATGTGAAAATATATTTTGTATTTTGTAATATGAAAGGACAATGAATGTATTGTGTAATATGTGAGGATAATAATTTATCATCACTTGAATATATAATATTTTATGTTATATTTAATGACTTAAAATTTTTAAATGTAGATTATTTATTAAGACTAAATTTTGATGAAAAATTCTTAATTTATGTTAAGAAATTTAATGAAAAAAATCAAATTGCATCAATTTTCACAAATTAGGATTAAATTAAGACTAAAAAAATATGGAGGACTAACTTGATATTTTTGGACGAATAAAAATTAAATGAATAGTTAAACCATAACATTTCATTTATAATTTGTATCAATAACTTTGAATATATAATTTTTTTAGATATAAATTAAAAATTATTCTTTTTTATTTTTTCAATGCGTAATTTTTTTGTTTAATATATGAATTTTTACAATTTTAGTTGTACCTAATATTGATGAAAATCAAACTGATTATACGAGATGAAACCCTAACAATAATAAATCATTTAATGATAAAATTGTTATTCAAAAGATGATTTAGACTAATTTTGTGTGTTAAGCTTCGCAAAGCATGAGATTAAACATTACAAAAGTAAATGAAAATGCGAGACATAAAAAAAATTGTTGATTGAATTTTCAACATTGGAGATAGAGTCGTGAATTTAAATGAAAATAGTGAAGACAATATTGACAGCACAAGATCTTTTTGTTAAAAACAATGAATCACTTTTACTATCATTAGTTTAGTTTATGTATCATTACTATCATTAGTTTAGTTTATTTATCATGATATTTTGCATAATATGATGTCTCCTAGAATTTTTGAGGTTTGAGCAATATTTTATGTTGAGATTGCATATGCAATAGAAAACAAAACTTATTTAAATTTAAATACACCTTGACAATTAGATGAAAACCACAAATCTAAGGTGAATAATTGATAAAGTTTTTAATGTTTAGGTTATATTGAAAGAAGGCACAGACACAGAGATACATAGACACAAAGACACATAGACACAAAGATACATAGACATAGAGACACAGAGACACAGAGAGAGACACACACACATACTTGCAACACACACACACACACACATTCGCACACACACACACTCGCAACACACACATGAATGTTTTTTAATTTGTTAATAATTTATTTTAAATTTGTAGAACTTATTTATTTCATGTATCAAATAGGGATGACAATGCATATCGGCCAACCCCACTTTGGCCCGCCCTACATTTGGCCCACAAAAAAATGGGTTGGGACGACCTGTCTCACATAAAAAATGCAGACTAATTTCTCTTGCCCACTCCACATAACACTTGTCTTGTAGGTTTACGGGCCAACCCATAACTTGCATAAAAAAATTAATAACTTTATTTTTATTTAGTTAAATTAGTATAAATCATAATTTTTATAAATCCATTTCTTAAAATAAGTAATATTCATAATTATATAATTTATAAGTTAAGTATAAGTTTATTGAAAATGAAAATGACTTTCAACTAGACGTGAATAAGTGAACTACTTTTAGATGAACTAGATAAGAAATGTGAATAGACAAGTTGCTTTGAAGAACACACATGATGTGTTGTGTTGGTGCTGATAAATTCTCGGAATTTAAGTCAATGTGAGCTATGTTGGTCAGTCCATCGTTGGTCCACGTGGAATACAGGTTATGCAGGACAGACCTTAACGGGTCAATTAACTATAAATTTTTCACACTTTTTCTTGCGAGTCTACGAACTGGTCCAAATGATTCATCCTTTATTGTCATCCCTAGTATCAAAATATAATATTTGATTAAGTATTCTTAAAACCATGTAAAATTATTAATTGTTGCTTCATTTAAATTTAGATTTTTTTGGTTAACTCAATTATCATATGCTAGTTTTGAAACAATTATAAGATAAATCACGTTCTACTAAAAGAATATAAAAATCACTTAAATACATTTTATTTTTCAAAATACATATATTTTATTAAAAATATATAAATAACTTAAATACAATAAAATAATAAAATATTGTTATTTAATTTTGAAAATAAAATATTTATAATAATTTTAATTATAGTTTTATAAATTTAAATTTACATAATAAATATATTTCAAGTTTTGGAAAGTCCCATGCTGGTCACGGGTACAAATAGTTATATAAATTTTGATCGACACTTGTGTATGATATTTCAGAATATGGGAAAGAAATTTAGTGATATAATTTTTTTTTTGCCCTATACATGTTAAGTGATGATTTCTCTATTTTGTCCACAAAAACAAAGTCTATTTTTTCCCCCGATACATGTAATGAGTGGCATGAATATGACAACACAGTGTGAGTGGAATATACGACAATTGTCCATAACTAGGGCAAAGAAAGAGTCAATTTCTGAATAAAAAATAAGTAATGGCAGATTCCGGAAAGAGGGAACTTTAAACCTAATTTCTGTCATCCAACTTTTCTTATGTTTGGGTCCCAAAGAAAGAGAGAATAAAGAACAAAGGAAAGGAATGGGGGATTTTATTAATTGTTTAGTAAGAAAAAAAATGAAAAGAATAAAAAAAATGTTTGTATAGTTGACATCAAATATACAGTAAATAAGTATGTGTAAGTAATATAGTTATAATAAAGGCATATGGAAGGATTCATAATGAAGGAATAGAAATTTAGTACATTTTCATTAACGGAAGGATGGAAAATAGTACATCATTTTATACAATAAATAAACAACACTTCCAAGACTCAAAAGCTATTATCTAAAATAGAAATAAATTATGATTTTTAGTTATTGATTTTGTTCATCGAATATGTTACATATTAATATTTTTGTGTAAAAAGTTAGAGGATATAAATAGATTTTTAAAAGTGGTAAGTGAAGTTCTTATTTATCAAATATTTTAAGTATTAGATTTTTTTTTTTCAAACCTTGTAGAGAGAGAACTAGCGGAAACAAAAGGACAAGTTTTATTAAGTTACATCGAATGGAGTTTGTACCGGCTTGTTTCTATATCTTTATGTGTGATGAAATTTTCTTTTTTATATCTCTATGTGTGATGAAATTTTCTTTTTTAATCTTTATGTGTGATGAAATTCTCTTTTCATGGCATTAAATGGGTAGTTTTTTAACTTGCATGTATTATATTTTGTTAACCTAAGTGTTTTTATCGAATTTGATCGAGTAGTCTCCTAGGTGGATTGATCTGTGATCGAACTTTGAATCACTACAAAGGAAAAAAATTCATCCGTAAAAAACTTCAACGCTCAAGTTAGTAAAAAAGTACTTTTGAGTAGAAGTGACTATGATATCCTCGTACTCCTTGTGATAACACGTATTTATAGACTTTTTAGGCTTGTTTATATATAGAGTATAATAACAGATATGATAAATGAATTTTGTTAATCATGAGTTGGTTTTGTTTATATCACATAAAATATTATCATATATATCATAATATATTAAAAGATAATTAAAATGCACGAGTTTATAAGTTATTTTTAGCACATAGTCGAGTTGTACTCGGTTCATAAGGCACAATGATCATCCCACATTTGACGCATTACCAGTCATTTTCTGAGCACCAGATTGGCTCAATATCATATTTCAAATTTTTGAACACAGGATTAGCCATATTTCAATTTTGGGCACATGATCGGCCCACTAACTGATACATGATAGTCTATTGTTTGAGCACTAGCTTGACATACTTTATTGGATGCATGATCGGCATAACTGACCCATAAATTTATATTTAATTTAATCATTTAACCGAAGTTTTTGAATGTATTTAATTTAATTTAATCAATTGTTTAACAATTTGTTCAATGATCAAATCATTGAGGCCTTCAAGAATTACACCAACCCCACTGCCTTTCCTATTAGAAGTGTCATCCACACTAAGGGTCTGATGTGTGACTTCATCCTTGAGTTGTGGTAACTCAACTAGGAAATCAACTAAGAATTGAGCCTTCATAGGTCCTCAATTCTGGATTATTAACCCAAATTCGTATAACTCGATTGACCAAGTTGTCATTCATCATACAAGATCCAATTTTTTCAATATCTGTCAGATAGGGTAGTCAGTTCAAACTACAATAGTATAGCTCCAAAAGTAGTGTTGCAGTTTTCGTGCTGAAAATACCAAAGCTAAAACCAACTTTTTCATTGTTTGATATCTCTCCTTTGCTGGCAATAAGGTTTGACTTATAAAATACATGGGTTGTTGACCTTGCTCCTAAACCAAAATTGAGCTGATAGTAGTGGGTGCCACCGCTAAATATAGCATGAGGATTGCATATGCATAGGGACTAGCTAGTATTGATAAAGAAACAATATTATTCTTGCTATTTTGAAACATTGCTTCACACTCATGATCCCAATAAAATTGTTGAGATCCCTTCAATAGTTGGAAGAAGGGTTTGGCTTTCTCAACTAGCCTAGGTAAGAATATGAAGAGTGCCCACAACTTCCTATTCAATCTTTAAACCTCTTTAATGCTCCTAGGACTCCTCATAGACAAGATGACTCAATGCTTGTCGAGTTTGGCTCGATTCTTGTTTGTGTGATCATGAAACCAAGAAACCTCCCACCGTTAACAAAAAAAAATCATTTTTTTTTGGGTTGAGATGCATGTTGTGTAACCAAATTGTATGAAAAAACATTTATAAAACGACATGATGGTCCTTCATGTTGATCGATTTGATGACTATGTCATCTACATATACCTCCATCTTTTTACCAATCAAATATGCGAATACCTTGTCCATCAGTCACTAGTATGTTGCCCCTACATTCTTAAGGCCAAAAGGCATGACCTTATAATAGTATGTACCTGTGTCTATCATGAATGTCTTAATCTCTTCATCTTGAGGGTACATCCTGATTTGATTATATACTGAATAGGCATTTATAAAACTCAACATTTGAAACTTGACTATGTTATCAAGCAACCAGTTTATACTCAACAACGAATATGTATTCTTTGGACATGTCTTATTTAGATCGGTATGACGCATAATTTTATTTGTGTGCTTAATGTTACCATATATCATTGAAAAGAGAATTCATTTTTTCATAACAATTTGAATCACCTTATAGGTTAAATACTTAGAAATAAAATTTTGTTCATGTGTTTTTTTATGCTGTTTTTTTTTCTTAGTGATAAGTAGTTTGTTCATGGACAGTTTGACATCCGAAAATCAAAGGGGAAATAAGCCATTGGCGAAGGATTGAACCGATTAAGCTTGAAACCAAGTGTTGAAACAATGAACGAAGATTGGGGAGGGATGATCGTGAGCTGGAACAAAGAGGAGAATGGAGAAATTGAGATGGGACAAACGAAGGAAGCCACATCACTTGGGGATAACGCCAATATGAGTGAAGGAGGAGTCGCCACTTGAGTTGAACACTCAAGATGAGACCATAGGTAAGATTTGGCACACTCAAGGGTGTAGAGAAATTCTCATTCAATATCATCAAATCTGTCTTTACAAATAAGGCAATCCCTATTTATAGTTGAAGGATAAAATGACTAAAAGTTAAACCAACTAACAAACATTAACTCCTAATCACAAGATACTAACCAAAGAAAGGAAAAACAACATGTGTACGCCTTTCGGGACGTGTACATGCCGACACCTTTCTTTGTTAGTCGTCACTCCCTCTACAGCGTTTGGTTGATTTTCAAAATTAAATTGCATCTAGCACAAATGCCCAAAAAATATATTTTATAGTCAAATTAAAGTCCTATGAGCGTAGTTTCCAGCGAAAAAGAATTAGTGCATTTAGATGTCTGTGGAAAAAATTATGAGTAAAATATTAAGTAAAGTCACTTATGGACGCAAATTTGCTTGTGTGAATGGGATAGCTGTTGCCTTTTGATGTTTGCTAAACATCTCCTTCCATGATCAAACTCTACTTGCTTAGTGAAAAAATTCTTATGAAATACTAAGATACTTTTATTTTCACGAAGACTTAAAATCTAATTAAAAATTCAAACAAAAACTAGGTAACTAGACAAAAAGAGTAAGTGATAGTATTTGTAATTTCTAATAATTATTGAAACATTTTACAATTTGTAAAGGTATTCCAAGTATTGTTAAGTTAGGATGAACCGGTATAAAACAAAACAATACATGTGTCATGTAATGTATGATGAATTACCTTTTGCCTATTTTTTAGAAAACTTTTAATGTAGTTTTGTGTGTTTTATGAAAGCACTGTATGATCCCTTGTAACGTTTGATAGGTTGTTCGACGAAAAGGCTTTTCAAAATGTTTTTAAAACTCTGTTTAAATCTCTCCTTTTTATAAATTAACGTGTTTTGTCAATAATAGGAATAAATATTAAAAATTATATATAGATTATTAAAGTAATATGTTAAATGTTAGATTGTAAATTTAAGGTTAAAATACTCCGTTGGTCCTCGTTTTTGTTGCAGAATCTCAATTTGGTCCTCGTATTTGTATTAGTCTCAATAAGGTTCTCATTTTTGTAAATTAGTATCAATTAGGTCCTTTCCGTTAGTAGATAACTAACAAGTAGGTGCCACGTGTCAGCTCCTCATTTTTTTGAATTTTTTTTTATTTTTTTTAATTTTTTTTTTGAATTTTTTAAATTTTTTTTTAAAAAATATTTATGCCACATGTCACTTTTGTAGTGTGCCACGTGTCAATCTAATATGGTGACACGTGTCAAATTAATGTATGAATCTCAATTTGGTCCTCATATTTGTTAAATTGATTTGATTTAAGTCCCAATTTTTTTTTAAAAAATTTCAATTTTAGGCACTCCAAATTTAAACCAAATTTTACTTTTATATAATGTGATGATTATTTTTATTAAAATTGATATTTTTATTGAATATTTTAATAATATTAATTATATTTAATATTACAATTTTAAATATATTTATTTTAATTTTTTATAAAATTATTTTAAAATTTTACATTTGAATTTATAAAATTGTTATTTTTAAGCCAACTCTAAAATATTGTTGATATTGAATATTATACAAATATTCC
>Ga0214544_1003756_pt1 | contig 30971 bp, 21 predicted proteins | sample CNSS3metaG_FD_160074 | JGI IMG/M metagenome (GOLD analysis project Ga0214544, IMG submission 160074) | Root nodule microbial communities from cowpea collected in UCLA plant growth center, Los Angeles, California, USA - CNSS3 | ecosystem: Host-associated > Plants > Roots > Nodule | place: USA...
CAATATTATCAGAAAAATTAAATATATAATTAAAATTTTATGAAGACGAAAAATAAACATTTACAAAACTATTAAAAAAATAAATTTAAGCGATTATATATATATATATATATATATATATATATATAATCTATTAGAAATAATTCATTCATTATAATAAATATTATCATATTTTTACTTTTAGTATAATAAAAAATATTATATTTAATACAAAAATATTAATTTTGTTTTCATAATTAATTAATATAATTAAGCATAAATTACGTGTTCTTATTGAATGAACAAAAAAATTTATGTCCAAATAATTTAAGCTTTATTCTTTAATTAAAAATATTTAATAATTTATTAATTAGATATTAAAATTGTTTTTTCTTAACAAAATACACGTAATAATTACTAAAAATAAATAAATTCTGTAATTTTAATAAATATATGAATATATTTAACTTTGAATAACCTGGATTATTAGTGAAATTAGAACATAATGAAATTAAAATTTTATGTTAAAGTATATTTTTTTTTCTTATAATAAATAAATAAACGGCTGATGTGATGGTTCACCAACTCTCTAAGGTAGGTAGAAAGGCATAAAGTTGAAAAGTGAATAAAGAAAAAATTATTATTCTGTTATTTCCTCGTGTTTAACGAAGAATAGATTGTCAATTCTAAAATAGTCTTTTTTATTATTATTATTATTATTATGAATAATTCGATTGTAAATTAAAATTTTACGGAATAATAAAAATAAAGTTAAAGATTTTTAAAAAAAAATTAGAAATTCATTGTATAAAGTTTTTGATTAAATTAACAAGGCGACGAAAAAAAATTATACTTTAATTTTCATTGACTTTCATTTTATATTTACATGATTGAATGTAAATCATTAGTTGATGTAATATTATATTTATTTTAAAAAAATTAATGATTCACACTACTCATAAAATAATAAAATAAAGAATATGACTACAAAAATGGGAGTTGTCCTGTCAGAAAAATAAAATCAATTATTACATCAATTCATCATGGCTGCGGATCAATCGGTTAATCACATCTCACAGTATAACAGCTTTATAATATTTTTCCTTAATTATGAAATAAAAACTCATTCAAATGATTCTCCAATAAATAAAAGGCAGAAAGGTAAAGTTAGAGAACGAATGAGACATGATGAAAGAGTAATAATAGTAGGGTGTCCTGTAAAGTGACAAAAAAGCACCTGATACACATATATTTCAATTATTGAATGTTGAGCACAAGCATCAATTTCTGGTACCCATAACTTGAGACAGTGTTCATGTTGAATGAGTGATATCACTAATCACATACCAACAAGATGAAAACGCTAGAGAGGCAAATAAGAGTTGTGATGATATTGCTTTGCTGCGTTCATTTTCATGTCCAAAGCTGTGATGAAGTTGAAGATGGAATCAGCAGATCTCACTTTCCAGAAGGCTTCCTCTTTGGAACAAGCACTTCCTCTTACCAGGCACGTCTTTAGTGTTTACTTTGCTTTCTCTGCTTCCATAAACCTTAAAGTAGTTTTATTTTTCCTTACAGTGGTTCTTTTCCCTCTTCAAATATTGAAAATGGTGTTTCTGTTAATGGAATTTTCTGAAACGACAACAACAGATTGAAGGGGCACCCTTTGAAGATCGTAAAGGTTTGAGTAACTGGGATGTTTTTACCCATATACCAGGTTAAATAGTGCTCACTGGTCATTTCATCATTTCACTCTATCTTCATTGCTTCTGCTGCATATAATCACTAGTGCTTTTGATCCATTTTCAGGTAAAATTAAGAATAATGAGAATGGTGACATTGCAGATGATCATTATCATCGTTATTTGGTAACTATTAGTTTAGTATTTAGGATACACTAATTATACTTTGAGTTTGACTAATGCAAAGTACTAAAATTTTCGGCATAACTGAGATATCAAAGTACATGATAATACCAATGAAGTGTTCTCTTTGTGATGTTTGACAGGAAGACATTGAGTTGATGTCGTCTCTTGGGGTAGATGTATATCGATTCTCTATCTCATGGACGAGGATTCTACCTAGTAACTATCTAAACCTGCATACTAGTTCAGTAGATACCATAATCTTAATTTTCAAAAATTCTGCTTAATTTGATCTTCATTAACCTTAACAGGAGGCATATATGGGGACATAAATCCAAGTGGGATAATGTTTTACAACAAGATAATAGACAATCTGCTACTTAAAGGTGAAGTAGCAATGTCAATGTTCATTTGGTTCATTATATTATATCCATAGTTTCTACTTTGTGTGGACTTAGTTTCTTAGGAATTTAAGGTGAATTATAAACAAAATTGAATAAAAGTAAGATGAAAGAAGAATCCATAAACCTATACGAGTTTGTTCACCACTCAACAAAATACTGGAGAGAAAATTATGTTGCAAACAAGTTTTAGGATTACATTTGAGTGCAGACTTACATTACATACTATTTTTATAAGATTGAGTTAAATTTAAATTCTATTTCTTAAAAGATGCTTCGTACAATTTATTTAAATAAACTATTTTATAAGATAGTATTACTGCTACTCTAAATCCATTAAGCTGTACCTAAATATAAACATGTACTTGGTACAGGGATTGAGCCTTTTGTGACAATAAATCATCATGACCTGCCACAAGAACTGGAAGAAAGATACGGTGGTTGGCTTAGTCCCTTAATACAGTAAATTTACAACTCTCACTTTTGTTTACGCGTAATGTATAATAAAGCTAAAGGGTTTGAGATTTTATCAGTTTTTCTATGAAATATCTCGCATGATTCAATTAACCAACTTCATTAAGTGGATGAGGAACAAGACTTTGTTGCTGTGGTTGGAAATCACCATGCAGAATCCCCCACATAATCATAGTGATACTTTTATAACTGCATACTTTCTTTGTTGTAGGAGAGATTTTGTTCATTTTGCTGAAATCTGTTTCAAGAGCTTTGGAGGCAGGGTTAAATATTGGACCACCATCAATGAGCCAAGCCTGGTTACAATCAATGCTTATATGAAAGGAACATATCCCCCTGGTCACTGTTCTCCACCCTTTGGAAATTGTTCTGCTGGTAACTCTGATATTGAGCCTCTCATTGTCATGCACAATAGGTTGCTGTCACATGCCAAGGCTGTTGAATTATACCGCAAACACTTTCAGGTAAAAAAGAAAGTTCTCACGTACAATTTGTTGTCACCTTTTAGGAGAAAGAAGGATTAAAGGCCATGATTGTATAGTTTGTTTAATTAGTACACAACTCATGTTAAACCAGGCAAAGCAAGGTGGAACCATTGGCATTGTTGCACACACCTTCATGTATGAACCATTTAGAAATGAAGAATGTGATAGACAAGCTGTGAAAAGGGCCTTGGCTTTTGTCATAAGCTGGTAAGTTGTTAACAAGTGCCATTTCATACGTGCAACATAATCAAAAGGGTTTTAGCTTAAAATATTTTCTTTTTCTGCTCTTTTTGCTGATATGAAGGGTCTTAGATCCCCTGGTTTTTGGTAAGTACCCAGATGAGATGCACTCTATCCTTGGAAATCAGTTGCCAGTGTTCTCTCCTGAGGATAATAGACTCATAAAAGGCAGCATAGACTTCATTGGCATCAATCACTATGGTTCTCTCTATGCCAAAGATTGTTCCCTCTCAGCTTGTTCTCAGGGAGCTGATCATCCAATAACAGGTTTTGTAGAAACAACTGGAATCAGAGATGGTATTCCAATTGGTGAACAGGTTCCCTAATCTATGTTTTCCTTTTTTGAACTTTTTTCATTGTTTTACGTTGTGAACTCAAATGTTTGATCAAGGAACAGACATTGAACATAATCTTTCATGCAATTTCTTTTGTTTTAAGCAGACAGGAATGCCACCATTCTTTGTGGTTCCAACGGGCATGGAGAAAATTGTTGACTACATTAAGATAAGATACTATAATATACCCATGTACATTACAGAAAATGGTATCTCCAAAATCCCATTTTGCTTTAATCTCTGTTCTTACAATGTTTCAAACCTGATAATCAAAGACTAATGTGTTTCTGAGTTTTAGTCTGGTTCTGAGGAATGAGTTTATTAACAAACTTTGGATTGTTAATTCAAAATTGTTTCAGGATATTGTTCACCACTCAAACAGAATGTGACAATAGATTATCTATTACAAGATTTCAAACGAATAGATTATCATAAAGCCTATCTCGCAGCTCTGCTCAGAGCCATAAGGTGAGTAATGAGGATAAACATATCTGCATCATCCATGTTTAAGGTTATTTTGGATGATTTGTTTGCTGAGAAACAGTAATTTTGTGATGTATAGAAAAGGTGCAGATGTAAGAGGATACATGATATGGTCATTGATGGACAACTTTGAATGGGCAAGAGGGTATGACATGAGATTTGGGCTTTATTATGTGAATAGAAACACTCTTGAACGAATTCCAAAACTTTCTGTTCAATGGTTTTCTAGTTTCCTCAACAACACTATCAACACAAACACAAGAGAAGATTTGAGATTTGAAGATGCAACATCTTAGAGGCAAAGATGTGAGAAATGTTGATTTATATTGTATTTGAACTGCGTCGGCAATTTGGATTAAAATTCATCGATCATGAATATGATCCATTTATTGTTTCATTTGGAATCTGTCAAACATAGTAGAAAAGTTATATATTTAAGTATTTATCTGATCTTTCTTTAATAGATGTGAAGATGATTTTATTTACTTACCTTGAATGATGGGATGAGCATGTTTTATATTCTCTCATCTAATTATAATACTAGAATTTTTACCCGTACAACGCACGAGTTTATTAAAAAAAATGCATGAGTTTATTAAAATAAATTTATTGGTATGAAACTTGAAAGATATATTGGAATAAGGAGTCAAGTTTATTATTAGTTTGAATATTTTACTATTAATATTTTTATTTATTATTACTATGGTAGAGATAACCTTTCTTCCCAAATAATTAACTCTAAATCTTGTATCATTACAAAAATTATTTGTTTGATTAATGTTTTTTAAAAGCATGATGGAGTTTTCAATTTAATATTATGATTGGGAATCCCTGAGCATTTAATATCTTTGAGAAACTCTAAAGTAAAATACTCACCATGAATTTTTTGATTTTCATCATATTGGTAAGGAGTGTTTGAACTTAAATAAGTTTGTTTGTTCTTCACTATGTATCAAAGATAGAATGAAGTCATTTACTTGTTTAATAAAGTCAATTGTTATAGCCCCATCACAAACGATTCATGATATTCTTAATAGACCAGGATAAACAAAGTTTACTAAAAAAAAAAGTAAAGGTGTTTCAGATTCTTGAATTAAAAGATCCAATGTTATACAAATATTGCCTTCACCATTTTCATTCAAATCAATACCTCCATCTCCAATTTGTAGATTTCAATCAGTAAATTCTTTTATAGTTCTTGCACTTTGATTTGAAATTGTAGTCTTAATCTCATTTTTTTTATGTTTTAGAACTGTGCAATGTTGTCACAAATCATAGTAATATATTGATATCCTCACAATATCAAATCTTAATCCTTTTTTTACAACGACAAAATTTGTTTGAAATCAACTTCCAACACCAAAACTTTCTCACCAAATGGTCTTTCAACATTATCTTCACTTTTAGCTCTCACTATATCTATCAAGGATTTACCAAAAGCTTTAAAACATAACTTGTTCATTAAAATATAACTCATCTTAACAAAAAATACTTCATGACCCTTTATATGCGGGTTGGTGAGCCAACTCGGCTCACCATGGGTTCAACTGAGTAAGCCGGATTCTAGATGGATTAAGTCAAAAATAAACCCGTATTAAAATTTGTAAAAAAAAATTAACCCAATCCTGCCCGAACCCGTGGTGGACCGGGTTGACTCGCATATTCCAATTTATTTTGACATCTCTATAAAAAATAGACTATATAAAACTACATATGATATGTCATCTATAAAAATTTAAAAATATAAAGGTTAAACAATACAAAAGAAAAATAGTAAAGGATCTATAACTACAAATAATATCAAATATAAAAATTAAATTTGTTAAAAATATAAAGATCGGACATTTGGTTAACCTGTTTAGTGGAATAATCATATTTTAGTACAAATTTATATTTCAAACTCTTTACCTTAAAATAACATAAATAGTTTAATGATTAAATTTATAACATTATATTATTATCAATTTTTAAGGTTTAATCGGAATTATCATTAAATATTTTAAAAATTGGTTCAATGTAATGTAATGTATTAAGTTTAGAATATATTAAATAAATAAATAATTTTGGTGTAAGAAAATATTATATATTAATCATAATAAATAATATATATAAAATCATGTATATTGATTATTATAATTAATGGTAATTTGAAGTATTTTATTTGAATTATCATTGTATAGCTGACATTCAAAATAATTACCGACAAAGTTCATGAACGTCCATTTGGTCAAATGAGTAAATTATTAAAAAAATTTAAATTTATCAAAATACTATTTGCTCATTAATATAATAAATCAATTGATTTGTGTTTTGATAAAGATTGAACTACAGTATAATATCATTAATAAAGTGTATGTGTATGAAGTATATGTATTCAAATATTGTTTGTATAATGATTGTATTTTAGGTATATAAATAAATAATTATAATAATTGAATAATTTTAATTGTTATCTTTATAATTCTTCCTCAATAAAAAATAAATATAAAAAAGACTTAAAATATAATTGAATAAATCATAAACATAATGAAATAGAGATCAATTTTAAAACAAACAATATTATAATTCATTTATAATAAAATATTACCAAATAAAAAGTATTTATTTAAAAGTGATTTTTATTAAATCGTTGAATTGGTTATCGATACTTATTCCTGACAAAGTTTACTTAAATACAATGGATTAAAAGTATAATATTATAAAAACATAATTTAGTTATATATATATATATTTAAATTAAAAATATAACAATTCATATTTTAAATGAAGTACACTAAACAATAAAAAAATTATATATGTAAGTCTTCTTGTTTAAAATATATTTCTTTCAATTCTTTTTATATTTTGTTGAAAATTATTTACTTAACTTTGTTATATTAATTAAAATATTGATATAATTATATAATATTATTTTTATTTTTCTTCAAAATGTGTGTACTTAAAATTTGCTATTTTCTGATTTTGAAAAAAATATTATTTAGTAAAAATCATGTATTTAATAATGGTAATAATAATTAAACAAAATATGATTAAATAATGTAAATAATAAAAAAATCAAAATAATTAATGGAAACTGTTTTTAACAATTCATATAAGTAATGGTTGCAAACATATGGATTCAAATAATTTCATATTATTTAAATTCTATTTATAATTTCAGATTATTTAAATTCAAAAATAGAAGAATCCAATTTAGAAATATATGGATTAAAGAAATCTAAAGGTAATTAAAGAAATTTAAAATAATTAATTGAATTAATTGATTAATTTGTGAAAGATCTTTAAAAATAATTTATTACAAATATATGAACATAAATTTTTTTAAACCATTTCAAATAAGAGGTTTTAACAAAACTTTTCCCTCTACAATCAAAATCTAGTAATAACTCACAATAAAAAAGGCAAGGACTAAAGCTTCTTTCCTTATATTTTTATTTAAATTTTCATATTTAAAATAGACTCTCTTTCTTCTTCTTTTTTGTTTTGACCTTTTTCCATACTCTTCCTTCCTCTTGAACTTTTCTCATTTGATTCGGCTTCACAATCGTACTTTACATCAAAATTTGTACTCATAAAAAAAAAATTGAAATGCAGAAATCCAAGTTTTATTTAGCAAAGATAGGAAAGAAAGAGTAAAGGATTATATACATATTGAAAGAATGACGACTTTATACGATTGAATCAAAAACTATTATAGAGTTTGTAGACTTCATCACATAAGGTTAAAAACTCTTCTGCATCAACCAAAAGCCTCTAATTAATTTTCAAAACAATAAAATTATAACAAAAAAAATTAAAAATAAATAAGTCAAGCATCATACGCAATAAAAAAATATAAAGTGCAAAAGTTTACAATTCATTCGCATTAGAATCATAATATCTCTGAAGTTAATCATGTCATCACTGTAGAACAGAAACTTGAGTATAATTAACAGATACATTTACATTTACATAAGAAGGCCTAACAAATAAAATATTGATAACAAAAATTAACTCCCAGTAAAGAAAATATGTATATTAAATGGATCAAAATTCTGAACATTACTCTAATATGTGTCAAAACATAAAATGAAAAAGAGCACCAATAGTTAAAAGTCTATGATGATTAAAAATTTGATTGTCTTAACCATATTCATAGTCATGTTCTTGTGCTCCTTTATGTGTGATTGCAAATCCATACCTTCTACCGTTTCACAATCAACTTTACTTATCCAACACCACTCCATGCTAAAAGTCTTCCTTCTCCTCAAATTATCAAAATATGTCACTGAAAAGAAAAACAACATTAACATAAATAAAATAAATATTAAAAAAGAAACAATCTGTTGAATATTGAAACCAATTCTCCCCAAACTTTCATATTATACCAACTAAACTTCACTTTTTAACACTTGTATGATACAAATACAAAAATGAGTATAAGTAGTTAAAACTTATATGTTAAAAATCAAGTATCATTAGGAAATCCAAGAACAAACCTATGACTTGAATTTTTCCTTCTGCGAAGGATTCAAACCTAAACTGCATGTTCAACTGCTCTAATCTTCAACTCTTTTCTCCAACTTCAGCCTCATTGGTTTGTTCAATTTCCATGTTTGGCAAGTTGTTGTTATAAAAGCATAAATTTGAACAAAGTCTAGAGGTGTACATATAAATGAGTTGCAAAGGTACAATAGATGTGGATGCAATAATTGAAATTCAAATTTTGAATTCAAAAACATTTTGAATAAGCAATTTTGATTTCTGTCAAGTTTTTGCTAGATTAGTACGAAAAAAAAACAAAAAAAATTAAAAGTAAAATAATTTTGGGTGCAAGAGAGAATTAGAGGAGTAATTTTGGGTGTGTGATCAAATTTAAAAACAAATAGCCACCATTTCCACTGGAGCAATTTCAACATGTAAAATTTCAGAGACAAAATCAGTCTGATCTTGTACACAGAGATTTGCCAAATATATTTACAAAGATAGGAGTTAATATGGAGCAATAAAGGAGCTCAAGAAGATATGATACTAATGAGTTGATGGATATGAATGAAAAATCCATTCAGATATTAAAAAAAATGAAGTTAACATTCATTTGAAACAAAGATAAATAGAACCAACAAACACTCAAACAGACAATTAGAGAAGACAAAAAAAACCCAAAAATTAACTGTTAAAGTTCCATTTTACTCTTCAACTCCATCTTTTGATAGCAGGACTAACCTCCAAAAAAACAAATCCTTGCCACTTGCACATCAAAAATTCAAAACTCATCAAAAGGTTGCAAACCAAATAGAAAAGGAAACGTAGGTGTGTGTGTGTTTATTATACTTACAAAAAAAAATTATAAATTTTAACTTTAAAAATAATATAAATATTTTCATTATCATTATTTTTATACTCAATAATCCTTTAAATTTAACATCAAATTACAAATATAAGTAATTTTATAAATGAATGAATATTAATAATGTAGATAACAACTTTAAAATGACAATCCATTTATAATAAAATATTCCAAATCAATAAACATGTTTATTTTGAAAGTCAATAATTTCTTTTAAAATATATTAATTATATAAAAAAATTTATTTTTAACTTTTTCACGGTTTGACTACAGTACATACTCTTTAAGAACTATTTGTCAAACAGAACTATTTTGGAGTTAGATTCAACATATATAACTTACATAAGGAATTAAATTATTTGGAATATGATATTACAGTTATCAAATTAGATAACATGCTATAATGAACTTCCTCTCAAATTCATAGCCTAAAGTTGGTAAGAAATATAGAGAACAAAGTTATGGATTACCGGGTGAACAAATTAAAGACATAGAAAAAACTCAATATTTGTAATGTATGTGTTGATATCAGTTTTAAAATTATATAATCTCATTCATATGCAATATTATCCTAGATTACGAAATCTTATCTGAAATTAAACAATTACTGTTTTAAATTATTGGATTTAAGATTATATTTTGAAAGAAAAACTCGAAAACTAACCATTTCCTCGTCAACTTCATCTCAGAGCACCAATAATCTAAAAAAAAAAAATTCTTTCCTATCACACCAACATTAAGCATCAAAACTGCATTGATAAAAAGAAGAAAGAAGACATACAACATTACATATCGGTGGTAGAAGCAAAAACGATTCACAAAAAATTCAGATTTGGGAGAAGAAGAAAAAAAAATCGCGAGAAGAAGAAAAGCTTGTACCTTTATCGTGTTCTTCAAACATTTCATCAATTTGACCGAAAGAAATCATCCATCAGAGAAAAAAAAAACATAAAAAAGTATTTATATCCAGGAGAAGGAGAAAAGATTCGTGGGAAGAATAAAAACTTATACCTTTATTGCGTTCTTGAACAGTTCATCCATCTCCTAGAAAACATGCATTCATTAGAGAAAAAAAACACAAAAAATTATTAAGATCTAGGAGAAGAAGAAAAGATCCACGAGAAGAACAAAAGCTTCTACCTTTATTGTGTTCCTCAACCCGTTCATCCATCTGACAGAAAGCATTCATTCATCAGAGAAAAATAACATAAAAAAGTATTCAGATCTGGAGAAGAAAAAAAATATCGCAAGAAAAACAAAAAGCTTCGACCTTTATTGTGTTATTGGAATAGTACATCCATCTGCTAGAAAACATTCGTTCATCAGAGAAAAAAAAACATAAAAAAATATTCAGATCTGGGAGAAGAACAAAAGATCCGCGAGAAGAACAACGCAAGAAGAACAAAAGTTTCAACCTTTATTGTGTTCTTGACACATTTCATCTATCTGCCGAAAAGCATTCATTCATTAGAGACAAAAAAACATAAAAGAGTATTCAAAGTATTCATATCTTGGAGAAGAAGAAAAGATCTGCGAGAAGAACAAATATGGTAGAAGAACGAAAAATATCAGAAAAGTTTTTTACCTTTTTGATGTTCTTGACGGTGCTCATGAATCTGAGAGCAAAACATCACTCTAAACCAGAAATAAAAGATCCACGAGAAGGAAGAGGAGAGTGCGATTCGAAGAAGATATGAGATTGAAATGGTAGGGTTTTATGCGGCACAAAACTGGAGAGGGTTTGAGTCGCAAGAGACGCCGAGAGAGTTTGAGGCGGCAGAGATGTTGAATACGTTTGAGAAGGAAAAGAGGTGGAGAGCATTAGAGGTGGAGGTCGAATGCGTTTGATAAGGAAGAGAAGTGGAGAGCGTTAGAGGTGGAAGAGAGGTGGAAAGCGTTTGTGGAGGCAAAAGAGGGAGAGGGTTTGAGGCGACGGTAGAGAGGTGGCTAGGGTTTGAGGAGGCAAAGAGGTGGAGAGTGCGAAAGACATGGTAGGGTTTGAGAGATGGAAAGTGAAGAGAGCTGAAAAAAGTGAGTGTGGTGGAAAGTAAGAAAGAGGGGTTGAGAATTTTTACTGGGAAGACACGTGTAAAATTTACTTTAAGAGGTAAAGAAAGTTTGAAATCTGAAATTGAAGAATTACTAAGAAGATGACACGTGTAACATTTTGCTTTTTGTGATACTTTCAATTGTATTATAGATAGATTTAATAGGTTTAATGTTTTTTTTCCTTTATTTTTATTGATATTATTCAATCAATTGTATTATAGATAGATTTAATAGGTTTAATGTTTTTTTTCCTTTATTTTTATTGATATTATTCAATGTGTTTCTTTAATATTTTTGTCAATGTAATGTCATTTTTATTAAAATAAGTTAATGTGTTCTTTTCTATTAAATCAGGCCGACAACATAATGTTGTAAATAATAAAAATCAAGTCACTTTAGTACTATATAAGTGACCATGTAAATTCTTTTGTTACACTCTTTTTAACAAAAATAAGAACAATGTGAGAAGGAAAAGAAAAATTAAATGATCACCTTAAATAGTTGGGAAAAAAAAGACTATTACACCAATTTTATAAATGAAAGGTTTTTCTATTTGTATAATGCTAAGGCATTAGAAATTTTGTGTTAAATATATTTGTATTTGTATAAGTTGTTTATGTATATTTGTTACATGTGATTTTTGTGTTATTTCTATTTAAGTTATATCCATTTTTAATGAAAAGTTATTTCAGATTCTCACAACTAAAATAAATTACATTACTTTTACTACTAATATTAAATTTAAATAACAAAATCATATTATCATCAATAATAATAATATATACACATGTTTTTATTATAAGATAAAATCCACTGTAATATTTTAAAAGAATAATTAATATTAAAAATAGGAAATAGAAAGCCTGAGATTGTTAATTAAAAATAGAAAATAAAAAATAAAAGCATTGTTACATACTACTCCAATCTTTATACATATTTTATTTCTAATTTTATCTTTTAATAATAATTTTTTGAATTAAAATAATAATTTTATTAATTTCTATTTATTTTTTTTAATATTAATCATTTTAAAACTAAAATAATTATTTATATAAAAAGGTATTTATAAAATAAATAAAAATTATCTATAATAAAATTGTAACATCTCATTTTAGTAGTATGAAACTAATAAAATAAGACATTTTATAATAATATTCAAAGGCTAATTATGGAATAGGAAGTATATTAATACAATTCTTTAATAGTTCAGACTATAAAAATACACCATTTATACAACACCACCAAACCTGCAAAGCAAAGGTATCCCTATACTGAACGTAATTAGGCTTTGTTCACTTAAGAAGATGGATTTAAGGGAGAGTGTGAAGATGGATTTATGTGGATTTGTGTAAATGAATATGTGTATGTTTTTGAGTGGATTTAGAGGGTAAAATGAATGGATTTGAAGATGAATTTTGTGAAAGTTAGTGAGTATTTTGAGTGATGTGATAGATTAAAAAAGAAATTATAATAAATCAAATTTAAAAATTACCAAACTACCCTTTTAATAAAAATAAAAATAAATAATTTTTAAATAAATAAAAAATATTAAAATTTAATAATATTTTAACTTTTATTATTAATTATTATATATATATATATTATTAATATTCATATATATATATATATATATATATATATATATTATTAATTATTATGTTACATATATATTTTTATAATTATTAACTATTATATACATATATTATTAATAATAACTATTATTAATGACAAGTACATAAATGAGAGTAAAAAAAAATATGTGTAAGGGGTAAATTGGTAAAATGCAGTTTTATTCACCCAAATTCGTTCATCAATGAGAAGATGAAGTTTTTATTAGATTTGGAAAATCCTTCATCTCAAATCACTATGTTTCACCACAATCGAACACAAATTACACTAAAAGTGCATCTCTCCAAATCTGTTAATTATTCAAATCAGCTCAAGCGAACAGAGCCTTAGGGATATCAATGGGGTGGATAGGGTACGGGTAGTAGCTCCCCTGTACTCTATCTGCTGGATAAATATTGATCTCGTACCTGTTCCCATATTTGTGCGAGTATCTACATAGTTTTTTTAATATTCATGGATATTCGCGGATACCAGCAGGTATTTAAAAAAACAATTGAAATATTTAATAACATATCTTAACCATAAATCTAAATAAAATGGAATACATAACATTCATAAATTTCAAACAAAGTTCAAATAACTCATTTAAATAGTGTTGAATGATCGGGTACAAAGAAAATGAGATTGCATTTTAAAACCAATTGATAAAAACAACCCAAAATCAATGTGTTAATATTTTAATCATTTTTTTCTTTTTTTAATTTAAATTAGAGTATAGTGGGTATAGGTACCCACAAATGTGGATACTATGATACCTAAACCCATCCTGTTAACAAGCGGGTATAAAAATTACTCGTACCCATTACCCACGGGTATCCATTTACAATATATCCATTTTTTACCTGTTGCGGGTTTTATCTATGGATACCTACGGGTATGAATTTTTTTTACACCCCTAAACGTACTAACCACTCATACATTCACTGCAATTTCACAACTCTAACTACGAACTTCTCATCCTTTAAAGGTGTCTTTAAACCCGCATCTTCATCTACTCCCTCCATAATGATGATCATCGCAAAAGAACACAACACAAGACCACATAATGCAAGGGTAAGCTAATATAGAAAAGAATTGTCCTAAGACCATTTAATTCATATCAACTATAAGTCATGCATGAGTAACTACAAATAATCCAAATAACTGCACACAAACAATTGACACTAAACTCAATTATCCAGATACATGCATTTAAAATTGAAATCACTGGAGACTTGCACTTGTGGTGGCCTCTACTACTTTGCAAAGTCATTGTCAGTGGGTTTCACCTACCACACACAAGGTTAATCCATGATCATCTAAGGTCATTATCTTGCCTTAGACTATACCTCCTGCTACTTTCACCACATGGACCATTATACTCTATTTGAGTGCGAATGATCATTAGAGTTTCAGGATGTCACCTTACTTGAATCCATAGTCCAATGCATGCATTAAAATAACACCACCATAAAATCTTTCCATGAGATCCATGGAATTACGTCAAACACATATAATGCTTGTATGTATCAACAAACCCATTATCATCACAATTTCACAACAATACTTTCACAATCATATCTTCATATTCACATATCAATAATTCAATCTTAAATTCCAAATATCAAACAATCACATATTTTACAACAACATATCAAGTCAAGTATCAAAATACTAACATCGTTCATGGATAGTTTCATACATCATATTTTTAAAATTAACTCAGTCAATTACAGATTAAAAAAATAAGGAAATTAAAACTTTACAGTATTCTCGCCTGAGCTAGAAATTCTCGTTTAAGCGATAAGGACTCTTGCTTGAGCGACAAGGACACTTGCTTGAGCAACAAGGGCTCTTGTAAGACCCGAGAAATTTAAATAATTAAATAAATAATTATTTAATAAATGCGGGTGATGGAAACATTTATGGCATTTAATGTTGGGGGTTTGTGACGTTGAATAGTACTAGTTTAATTGGTTGAGAGTACTTGGTCCTTAGGAAAGGACTTGGGTTTGAGTCATGCGTATGCCAATTGTATGTTGATTTATTTGCTTATTATTTTTTTTATAATGTACTTGATCATGATGAGTGATAATATAATCATAGATTTATAAGAATTATCATGAAACATGAATTGGTTGTAGGAGTTTGATCTATTGTGGTGCAAGAGGACTCTAGCATTTTCCATTTCAGTCAGAACAACCAAGTTAGAGGAGTTGAACCCGTAATTTTCATGTTTTTTGCTATATTGCATGGTGTATGATATGATAATATATGTTTCCCTCTAAATTTCTTTGTATTTTCGGGGTTTTGAAAATTTTCCAGAAACTGCCTGACAGACCATCAAAGTCGTCAGGTGACTCATACCCTTTTATGTATAGTTCTGGGTTCCAAAGAGGAACCGCCTGACGACATGAACTGACCGTCAGGTGACGCATGCTTTCCAACCGAATTTTCTAGGTTTCTATATGATCCGCCTAGCGATGATGAACATCCGCCAGGCGATTGGAGCTAAATGTGACTCATTTTTGTTGTTTTGGGGTTTTGGGGTTGATTCCAATAGGGGGAAAAGGGAGTTGCTTTTGTTGGTTGATTATTGGATACGGTTATTGAATTACGTTGTAATTGGAGTTAATTGGAGGTAATCAGATGAACAACTTTTAGGGTTTGGAAACTTAGGGTTTTATGTTCTAGAATTAATGATTATATGAATTGAACTGGAAATGTTAATGGATATGGTTTGGGTTGAGAAATGTTACAACATTAACCATGGTCACTTGCAGGATTGTGAAAATAGGCAGAGAAATGAAATTGGGGATTTTTGGAACCTTTACAGGTGCAAGAATTTTTGGGTGGTATCCAAAATTCTATGCACCGCCATGCACCAGTGTAGAGAAGATGAAGGAAACTGTCTGAGTGGATTTGAAGAGGACTCTACCACGAACCCAAAACTGACCTTTGATTCAAGACAAAAATGAAGATCTGATTCAAGAAAAAAATGAAGATCATAAAAGAATGGGGAAGAACAAGGTTGAATTGGACGGGAAATGCACTACGTTGAGAGAAAAGAAGAGGCAAACGTATTAAGAAAATATAATTGAGGATGTAGTCACTGGTGCAGATTTGACATTTTACTTCGCCTTATAGACCTCGGTTGCCATTGAACCGAAGCCTATAAGGAGGCGGTGGCATTTTTGCCAAAAATCATAAATTATTCATGTTCATATTTATAATAGTAATTTTATTATTTTCGAATATAATAAAAAAAATAAACATACACATGTGTTTTTTTAATATTAATAAAGTTTTTTCATCTTTAAGTGATCTATCTCAAAAAAATAATAATACTATTGTTTTAACAAGAATAAATTTTTAAACACACTTTATACTTATTATTTTATTTTTTTCATTTTTCGTTTTTCGTTTTTCTTTAAAAATGTAAAAATTAATTTTTTTTAATTACTAAAAATATCTCTAAAAATAAATTATCAACTTACAGCGGTATAAAAAAAAACATTTTCCTAAAGAAAGATTGATAAGTATATTTGTTTAACCAGATGTAGACAAAGATTCGCAAGCTTCAAGATCACGGGTGACCAATCATAATTGGGAGTTAGGTTAAAGATAACAAATCATTGGATGTTAGTGACTCTCAAAAATCACATCAATACAGTCTTTTCTTCAATCTTCAACTACAAAAATATTCAGAATTAAATAGATATGAATTAAATTATATATATAATAAAATTTAAAGTTTATTCTAATCATGATGGTTAATTAACTGTTACTGTATACCTTTAATGCATGGTGGCGACAATTTTTGAATAATTTATGTTGTCTTATAAGCTTTGAAACGTTTCTGTTGCATCAGTTTAATCATACCAACAAAATGAAGAGAAGTGCTGTGATGATACTGCTCTGCTTTCTCCACTTTCATGTCCAAAGTTCGCATCAAATTCAACCTGAAATCAGCATATCTCAGTTCCCAGAAGGCTTCATCTTTGGAATAAGTACTTCATCGTATCAGGTTAAACCTTCAATATTTTCACCGATACTTATATGAAGTTATCAACAACTATTAAACATAGAAAAATGTATATACTGGAGTTTAAAATCTTTCTGCAACAACAGGTTGAAGGAGCACCTTCTGAAGATGGCAAAGGTTTAAGCAACTGGGATGTTTTTAGCCATACACCAGGTAAATAAATTATGAAAATTGATGAGCTTGTTTCACTCTAGAATGCTTGTGGTGCATTCAGCTGCAGAATTATGGATAATCACTGTGGAACTTGATCTGTTTTCAGGTAAGATAAACAATGGTGACAATGGTGACATTGCAGATGATCATTATCATCGTTATTTGGTAAATGTCATCTTTGTATTTACATACTCTGACTTACTTGTATTATTGACTCACTTAACTGCTTCCTTGACATTCCACAGGAAGACATTGAGTTGATTTCGTCTCTTGGAGTAAATGTATATCGATTTTCTATTTCATGGACCAGGATTTTGCCAAGTAATCATTTAAAATACTTACATGCTAGTTCCCATAATCTTCTCTTTCACATTTTCTGCTTAGTTTGATCTTCATGAGATGTAACAGGAGGGAGATATGGGAGCATAAACCCAAGAGGGATAATGTTTTACAATAAGATTATTGACAATCTGCTGCTTAGAGGTGAAATGCCAATGCCAATGTCAATACTCACTCGGTTCTTCATATTTCATAGTGCATCTTTGTTTTGTCTTTAGATTGATAGTATTCAATCCTTGGATGTTTTAAGGCTCAATACTATATGAAATAACACTTCTCAAAAAAGTAATAGAGTCAACTTAGCTTACACGGATCGGTTCACTGTACGAGTCGAGCCAACCTAGGAACCCATTTTAACACATCTAACTAAAATAATTTAGTGAAACTTCAAATGGTTAATGTTAGAAGAGCTAGCAATACTTTCTTTAACATTCTCCATACAACACACTCTTTTAGGCTTTCCTCCGTTGGTTAAACTCATTTCTGCTCTACTAGTTTGTGAGTGAAACCTAACAAATGAAAAATGAGTAGACTCCTGAATTTCAGCAAATACATGAGAGTGTGTCACTAACATTTCTCTGTTTATATTTATAACAGCATGAGATTGTCCTAAGCTGTGCATAAATCTGAACATGGTGTACTTAATCCAGGAATTGAGCCATTTGTGACAATTCATCATCAAGACTTGCCACAAGAATTGGAGGAAAGATATGGTGGCTGGATCAGTCCCCTTATGCAGTAAATCCACTGCTGTCTTCTTAGTTTACTTCTGATGTGTGATGCTAAAGAACTTGGAAGTATATCATTTCTTCAGTGCATTGTCCTGTAAACTGATAATTCCTCCTGCATAATCATTAATAGTCCAAAATTCTGAGCCAAGAGAACAGTGAAAGAAACTTTTATGACTGTACTTTCTTTGTTGTAGGAGAGATTTTGTTCATTTTGCTGAAATCTGTTTTAAGAGCTTTGGAGACAGGGTTAAGTATTGGATTACAATCAATGAACCAGCACTGACTGCAAACTATGGATTTTTGAATGGAAAATATCCCCCTGGTCACTGTTCTCCACCCTTTGGAAATTGTTCTGCTGGTAACTCTGATGTCGAGCCTCTCATTGTCATGCACAATTTGTTACTGTCACATGCCAAGGCTGTCGAATTATACCGCAAGCACTTTCAGGTAACAAAGAATGTTGTAAACCATATCATTTGTTGTCACGTCACGTTTTCTAGTTAGGGAAAAGAGGATTAAAGGCTAAGATAAGAGTTTAACCAGTAAAATAATCATGCTGATCCAGAAAAAACAAGGTGGAAATATTGGCATTGTTGTAATCACAGAAATGTACGAACCACTTAGAGACGAAGAATGTGATAGACAAGCTGTGAGAAGGGCCTTGGCTTTTAGCATAGCCTGGTAAGTTGTTAAGAACTAATGTTTTAATAGATGCAATGCAACTAGAGTTCAGTGTTTGTGGTTTAAGTAATAAAAATTTTCCTTTTCTTTTTGATGACAAAAAGGGTATTAGATCCTCTGGTTTTTGGAAAGTACCCTACAGAGATGCTCTCTATCCTTGGGAGTAAGTTGCCAGTGTTCTCTCCTAAGGAGAAGAGTCTTATAAAAGGAAGCATAGACTTCATTGGCATCAATCACTATGCAACCCTCTATGTCAAAGATTGCACCCTTTCTACTTGTTCTCTTGGATCAAATCATCCAATAACAGGTTTTTTGGAAACAATTTCAACAAGAGATGGCATTCCAATTGGTGATCCGGTATAACTTTATGTCCCTCACCCTCTTTTTCATTGTGTTGTGTTGTGTACTCAAATTTTTGACAATAGAGTAAGTGTTGAACATAATCTCTGGTATAATTTGTTGTTTTTAGCAGACAGGAATACCATTCTACTGTGTGGTTCCACAGGGCATGGAGAAAATAGTTGACTACATTAAGATAAGATACCATAATCTGCCTATGTATATTACAGAAAATGGTGGGTGAATTGATTATCCAAAAACATTTTCTGTTTCCATTTTTGATGTGTTTGGTAAACCTAGTTAGCTGAAACCTTATAAATAATTTAAAAAAGGTACTCATCTGAGGCCAAGAACAATAACTATGGAAATTTGCTAATGATTATGTATGTCTGGTTTTTGAGAAATGAGTTAGATAACAAATTTTGGTTTGTTATATACAAAATTTGTTTCAGGATATTCATCACTGCTCAAACCAGATGAAACAGTACATGATTTATTGCAAGATTTCAAACGAATAGAATTCCACAAGGCTTATCTTGCAGCCCTCCTTAGAGCCATAAGGTGTGTGAAGGGTACCAATGTCCTTGTTTGAATTAGGGCCATTTGAATTACTTTGTGTGCTAATAAAGAGTGATTTTATGATATGTAGGAATGGTGCAGATGTAAGAGGATACATGATATGGTCTTTATTGGATAACTTTGAATGGGCAATGGGTTATAACACAATGTTTGGACTTCATTATGTGGATAGACACACTCTTATCAGAATTCCAAAACTTTCTGCACAATGGTTTTCTGGTTTCCTCAAGAAAACCAACATAACAGAAGAATTGAGTCACAGCATCATATGATCAAAGATGTTACCAGTGCTGATTTGAGTTATCTGATCAGTTTCTGTTAACATGTTCTTCATCTGCAACTGTGCAAGTATATAATAAAAGGAATCACTCATTGTTCTCTACATTTTATCAATCTGTAATACTTTGTGCCCTGGAGGGCTGTTTTGTTTACAGTTTATAATTTTTGTAAGTTCATATATTTTCATAAGTTCATATTCTTGTATAAATATGAGGGGATTCATGTATTATATGATAATAATGTGTATTGTTTTTAAATAAATTATTTTTGTTAAAAATTTCATATAAGATCAAATTATAGCATACAAGTTATACAAATATCATCTCTTTGACTTCATAAAATTGAATTAAATTTTTCTAAGCTAATATTAGAGTTTAATCTAATAAGATTTGTTAATTTTTTTTTTTGCAACTTATCTTCTTTATAATAGATAGATTTGTTTGAATTTTAAAGATTAATTAGATTAAATGTTTTATTTACATAAAGTTGAATAATATAAATAAAATTTAAGATTAAAATATTAAGGGATTTTTATATTACTTTTAATATATTTTTTCTTAATTCTTTTGTTTGGTTTTGAAAAGTGTTAGAATCGTGCACTAGAATATTTGTTATATATTTATAATAATATTGTAAAAATAATAGTCTTGCAGTTGTTGCAACGTGAGCAAGTCTCCCTCCTTTTTAGGATGGTGCATGTTGTTGCAGCCAGATCTCCTCCACATGTTAATCCCACATCCACATTTTATGGGATATTATTTTCCACATTAGACTTTAGTTACAGAGATTGGATTTTTTTTCATCACCTATAAATAGGAGCTTAAATCCTCTTCCAAGACAGAACCTTTCTCATCTCTCCTTTGCTAGTTTCTGCTATCCTCGGGATATATCCGAGATGTTCCTGTTGTACTTAGATTTGTGTATATACTGCGGATAAATCCTTAAGGGCAGTGTTTTCTACATGCCTCAGAAATTCTTTTTATTTATGGTTTTATCTATTTTAGGCATATTTTGCCTACAATCTTAAGGATTTAATCTGAGAAATGATACTCACTACAACTTAGAGAAAGAACTACACAACAAAAACCCCTCTTCGTCTTCGGAAGAGAATGGAATCCCTTGCCAACGTTTTGTTGTCGCTTCGTTTCATTCTCAGCTTCCTCGTTTGTTCTATTTCGTCGTTCGTTCCCTTGATGATTCGATCGCACTTCCGATTCCAATGGCAACAGTTACCGACAGCAATGACAACAATCCTGCACCGGAAAACCCTAACAAAACCCTAGACCCCACCTTACCAGATCCGGTCCTTGTCGCCACTGAGGCCGTCGACTCTACCAATGCCTTAGAGTGGCAAATGACGCCATGGCCAAAACCGTTTTAAGTACTTCTCCTATGCCTCGTTCATGAAATGGTCCGCGGTGGATGTTGTCCACGTGGCGATACACCGTTGGATGCCGTGTTTTTTCGCCTTGGGGTTCTTTTTCATCATGGGCGTGGAGTACACGCTTCTCATGAGCCGCCGTTCGACCTGGGTTTCATCGCCACGCATCACCTTCAAGGAGGCTGCTTCCGATCAACTTCTTTCTCCATCTGTTGTACATGCAAAGAGATATATCGTAGCAGAAATAATTGTTCGTGATGAAGGCGTTGGTTCACATCGGGGGAAATTTGTAAAAAGGGGTCAGTTTCGAGGTGTATTTGTAAAAAGGGGTCTGTTTCAAATTATATTGCAAAAGTGGGTCGTGTTGTCCGGCGAGAGGACGACATTAAGGTGAAGTCGTCCTCCCAGAGGCCAGTTTCCTTTTTTTTTTTTAAATGAAGTCGTCTGACTTCCGGCTAGTTTCTGCATGTAATGTGCTGAAGTCGTCTGGCTGGAGGCTGATTTCAGTTTTTTTTTTTTTTTTTTGTTGTTTTTTTTTTTTTTTTTTTTTTTATTTTTTATTTTTTTTTTTTTTTTTTTTTTTTTTTTTTTTTTTTTTTTTTTTTTTTTTTTTTTTTTTTTTTTTTTTTTATGTTTTATAAATTTTCAATTTTCAGTTTTTTCAATCATTTACATTTCTTAATTTTTTTTATAGTATATTTAATTTGTTGGCATTCTTTTATTAGTATAATAAATTAATTTAAAAAAATACATCACATAATAAAAATAACATAATAAAAATTCACAATCAATACATAATAAAAATGACATAATAAAAATTACATAATGAAAATAATATAATAAAAGTTACATGAAAATTGGATAAAGTAATAAATTATTGACGGTAGGGACAGTTGCCCCTATGATGTCCTTCATTTCTACAATATGAATATTTGCTTCGTCTGTTTGGATTTGGTTCATCCATCTCATTATGGATTATATTAGTTGGTGGTCTTCCCCTTACCCTACGACGCATGTTTGGGTCTGGAATAAAATTTGGTCCGGTGTATATGAACCAATATTCTTTATTCCTAACCGGATGAAACTGTATTTCATATGCTTTGTTGATGTTGTAAAGGCTATAAACTAGGTGGATGTATGTGGTTAGGTCTATATGTGAGAAAGAGCAAACAACTATTACGTGATGACAAGGCAGTCGAACAGCTTGAAAATGACCACAATTACACCACCAATCATTTAATTTAACTGTAAAAGACATTGGTAGGCGGTGATCATGTGGAGAAAACATCTCTTAAACTTGAAATTCATTATTGTCTCGTGAGTATCGACGCACTTGACACATTCCCGCTTGTTGTTGATTTTTTCTAGTAATAGTATTAATTTCCTCGGGATACTGGTGGCCTGCTTGTAACATGGAGTCTGCCTTAACCCCTCTCTCATCAAACCATGATGCGGTCCTTTCAAATGTCGCCTTAATTAGAGCACAAATTAGTAATGAACGAGCTCTTTTCAAAACAGAATTCATACATTCTGCCAGGTTTGTTGTCATGTGTCTGAATCTACTACCCCCGTCGTAGGCCTGAGTCCATTTTTGTAGTGGTATCCTATCGATCCAAGATACCACTTCTGGTGAATGTGATCTCAAAGCCGCAAATTTAGTGTCGAATATGGGTTGTTTGACCTCGTAAGCTGTAAAAATGCAATTATATTAGTTAATTTAATTATCGAATATGGTGACTGAAAGAAAAATTTTATTACCCATATTCTTTAACCGGTTTTTCAATTCGTGATTCTTGAATTTTTTGTTGAAATTGGAAGCAATATGACATATGCAGTATACTGCTAGTATGGTTTGTTGTATGGATTGTATATTGGTTGGTAACCAACTCATCTTCACTGAAATCAGACAAAATATATGGATATTGACTTTGTCCGGCCATTGCAAATTTGGTGAAGAGTGAATATTTCATAGGGAAGGATAATATGAAGGTGACAAAAAATATATGACTTCAGAACTGTTTAAATAAATCGATCATCTACAATGGGGTTTAAATCGTGTGTACAACAATAAACAACAGTTTCTTAATAAACAACAATTTTAATGCACACAGAAGCCGATATTAATTGAAACGGTTTCTTAATAAATACCCCCTTTAATGCACACAGAAGCTGCCATTAATGGGAACGACTTCACTAATAAGCAATCAGCGACTTCGTTAATAACCCAACGACTTCATTAAATCAGTCAGCGACTTCATTAATAACCCAGCGACTTCATTAAGGACCACGCGACACCATTACACTGAAACCGTCACGGGGCCTGGCGACATTAATTGAAAGTTGTCCGCACCGAGCACGACTTCACTTTGGTTTTCGTCCGCTTTGATGACGACTTCGCTGTCCCGAGGCGCTGCCACCATCACACGCGCGAATCTACGCGCATTTATTGCATCTTTGACCATGCTCGTGATATATTTATGTCCTGGCTGCACCACTTTCAAACATAAATTCAGGAGCAACAGTGGAATTCAGAGATTCCTGCTTTCCCTATGCCATGCACACTTTAAATTTTGCATGTAATAGTATAAATAAATGGCAGCTTTTATTACTTTTCTGAATGCACGAAAATAGTCAGTAACAATTCACGGAATTAATTATGGACTGCACGAAAAAATAGTGCATTGATGGACAGCTACATTGTGCATTCACGTGAGTGTTGGTATTGGTTAAATAGCTTCAACTTGTGCCCATTTCCATCACTTTGGTTTGTGCATTGTGTTTGCATTGGCAGAAAATTTGTTCAAGTTGTGCGCGGGGAGTATTCAGTTTTCAACACTTCATCAATCTTTTAGTTGCTTCTATTTTCAAGGTTTAAGTATCATTTAATATTTTTAACTTCATTAATTTGCATACGTATGTTCTAATTTTCGTTTACCATTTCTAAACATGTTTAGCATGGTGGGAAATGGACGTCTACCTCGAGATATGTCACTACTCCGACTTCAGCACGAACATATCACTCACGACTTATGGGAAGGACGAGAACGAGTTCTTAGATCGAGAAGAGCTGGAGTTTGGATACTAAACAATCAAGACATATTTGATCCCCGTGTCATAAATTTAATGCATCAAGCTGGATTCGGACACGCCTTGTACATCCCAGATATGGATGCCAACCACTTCCTCATCAGTTCTTTATTAGAAAGATGAAGATCAGAAACTCATACATTTCCCTTCCCCCATGGAGAAACCACCGTGACACTAGAAGATGTAGCTATCCTCCTTGGCCTACCAATAGAAGGAGATGTGGTAACTGGTCCCACTACGGTTGACGACATATTCACCACCTTCCATGAACATCTAGGTGTCATTCCATCACCGACGGTGATAAGGGGGAACTCAATTCGAGTATCTTGGTTAAACACTACTTTCCAACAGCTTCCACCCAATGCAAACAATGAGGTTATTGCTCAATATACGAGAGCGTACATTCTCACATTGATTGGAAGCATTTTAATGCCAGACACGTCTGCAGCTAGGGTACATGTCATGTATCTACTTAGGCTAGCTGACTTGGATGTCGTCAGAAATTATAGTTGGGGCTCTGCAGTCTTGGCTTGTCTATATCGTTTCCTAGATCATGGCATTCACCTACGCCAAGAAAATATTGGTGGATGCATGATTTTGTTACAATGTTGGGTTTGGGAAATGATTACTTCTATAACCCCACCACTTCAACCTTTAAGTGATCAGGAGGTGGTTGATGGGGATGGTTTCCCTGTCTGTAGAAGGTAGAAAGCTAACCTTTAAATTATTTTTTTCCTTCTCATTTAACTAACTTTAAATTGCAACATTTTTATTTAGGTGGATGAACGTAACGCATCGGATAAATCCAGCTTCAATTTCAGTTACTGATTTTTGGTTGAGATTTGATCAAATACGTACAAGACAGGTAATACTTAAGGTAATTGCAAGTTTTTTGTTTTTAAAAGTTTAAAACTAATGTCTACAATTTGGTTTCAGTTCTTGTGGAGGCCTTGCATTCAACCCGAACTTAGGCGATTGATTGTGGTTGACAACCCTCCGGTGTCCAGAGCAACAGTACCAATAATTTGCTTCGCGACAGTAGAAATCCATCAGGCGGATAGGGTGATGCGTCAATTTGGTTTAAGACAAAATATTCTGCCTGAGCCGGTTAACCTGGATCAAGTTCACAGGGATGACTTGAGGGGGAGAAACGACAAAGATTGGGTGGCGCATCATCACCAATGGATTGCAATTTGGAATGATCGTCAAAATCGGATCATTCAAGGTACACCGTTCAGCGGAAACGGTCATTTGCGTGATGAAACACCGTATATGCAGTGGTACATCAACCACACTATCCATTATATATCTCCATCAGAATTTTCCGACGATGAGGTTATTTATAATACATTTGTAGTACATTTGTTTATCATACATACTTATTCATGGCAATAACCATGTTATTTATTTTACAGTACGACATATCACAAGAACCTTCTCAGCCTGCTTCACAACCCTACACTGCCCATGTTGGGTCTTCTCCAGATTTCATGCATCATCACCAACCCTTTTTCGGATAGTCCCCTATAGGTCAAGGTCAAATGTTTGGACATTCACATCCTTAATTTGGCAACCCATCAAACACCTCATTCCAACACATCCCTTCCTCATACGGTTTCTTCCCGCATCAGTCAACTTATGGTGCTGGTCCATCACATATGTTTGGAACCACAACCATGACACCACCATCTACCTATTATCTAGGATCTTCATCATCAATGTCATTCTATCCTCCGCCAATGCCTTCCCAATCACCACAAATTCCTCAAAATGTCCAAAGTCAACAAGATGAAGATGACGATGACGATGATGAACCACAACAACAACCACTAACACGTCCCAACAGACCCAGAAGAAGACCAACATGTGGAATCGGAGGACATAGATGACTGTTTCATTATTTTCATGTTACTAAATTATTGTATTTTAATTTTTAATCATTTAAAAAATATATTAAAGTTTATTTCTATTTATTCCCATTTACGGTTAAAAAAAAACTAAAATGAAGTCGTCATCCGCAAAGACGACTTCACTAACGCCAAACCAAAAACTGGCCTTCAGCTGGACGACTTCATTTAAAGAAAAAAAAAAGTGGAAACCGGCCTTTGGGAGGACGATTTCACCTTTAAAGTCGTCCTCCCCTCTGACGACATGACCCAGTTTTGCAAATAAAATTTCAAACGACCCTTTTTTACAAATTTTTGGTCAAAGTGACCCCTTTTTACAAATTTCCCTCACATTGGCGTCTCTTTGCGACGATGTGGTGTTTCCGGCGGTGAGAGGGCAGGATCGAAGGCCTCATGTGCGTGAGCGTCTTGACGTAGTTGCTGGAAGAAGCCCACTGGATCTTAATCAGCGTCCAGGAGATGTGAGTCGCGTGTGAGGCGACTACGACAAAGGTTTCCATGGGCGATCTTGGAGGCTACACATGGAGTCCGACCAGTGATGCAGGGGTTATATGAAATGGTGTGGCTCGTGTGAGAAGAAGTATGACGGAGTTGCACCTGTTGAAACCCACTCCGAGGAGGGTTGAAAGCAAAGTCCGACGAGCATGCAGGGAGGAGCTGTAGTGGTCATTGATGCACAATCTATTCTAGAGCTCGCGTCTTTTGGCCTAACGCACGTGCAGCGGTTTCACATGATAGAGGAACATGCGAGTACGTGCGGTGGATGATGTCTCCAATGGCAAGTGATGAACAGTTACGCTATGGAGTTTGTCATATGAAGAATAAAACTGCCCTACGTGCCTAAGAAAGAAGTTACGAAGAAAAAAAAGTTTTAATGCATGAAGTTACGCATATGCTGGTAGGTCCCTTTGTTGAATAAATTTAATTATTTGAAGAAATGGTGGTGATCAAGGTGTGCATTCCACGGAAGTGGCATATATTCAAAACTTAAAGTCTATCATATTAAGGTGCAACGTTGGTCCACAATGTTAAGAGATGAAAGTGGGCTTTTAGAATGGACTTTCGTGAGAGCTCATCTTCAAGGATGGAGTTATTCGGTGGATGATATCATCAGGTATTTATTTGTGTGCTAATCATAATATTTAAGATTGTGGGGGTAAATAATTTTATTCAATTATTTAAAATAAAAATAAATAAATGTGTGAATGAATTTAACCCATTTTCAAAGGAAAATAAAATAATTATTTGTGATGGCTTTTTCACCTGATGATTGATATATGCAATTTGATAGTTTCTAGAACTAAGTTGTTTTAGAATTTTATTCTAAAATATAAGTTGTTTCTAGATGAAGCCATGTGATTATTTTTTAAGATAAGGAAGGGTGATAGTATTACTATTTTAAAAGTGTTCTTGAGAAACTTCTTAGGAAGTTTAGAAATTATAAATAAGTGAATATCTCTTATGATACTAATTAAAGAAAAATATAGGAGAATTATTTTCTCAACCTCAGTATGCCCAAATAGTTGGGAGCTTACTACATGTGATGGTCTTTTCTAGATCTAGTGTTGTTTATGAAGTAAGTAGACTGAGAAGATACACTTAATATTCTAATTAGGAATATTGAGACTTATGAGACGCTTAAGAGATTCAATGGAATATGTCATTGAATATAGTGGATTTTCCTATTGTACTAGAAGGGTATAATGATGCTAACTGAATCTCTGATTCAGACGAGACAAAATCCATTAGTGGTAATAAATTCACACTTAGGGGTAGTGTGATTCTTTAGAGATCAACCAGGCAAATGATATTGCTAGATCAACAAGAAATGTGAGTATGTGGTTCTTGAAAGGGCTGATAGTGAAGTTGAGTAGTTGATGAACTTTTTACCTAACATTCCACTAGGAATGAAAATATATTGTGATTGCCAATCGGCAGTAGCTACTGAAGAGTGAAACATTGAGTATGTGAGTATGTGAAGTCAAAATAGAATCTAGTAGATCCTTTGACAAAATCCTAGGATGAAATATGATTATAGAAACATCGAGGGGAATGAGACTCAAGCCATTTGAAACAAACAAGTGATGGTAACCCAACCTTTGTGATTGGAGATCCCATGAATAAGGTTCATATGGGTAAGAACAAGTCACTTGTTAGTTCTAATAGCACTAAATTAATTGATTGATTTTAATCAATTATGTCCATTCCTATGGTGTATGTGAAAGTGCTAGAGATTGCATTATTGAGAGGATAAACTTTGTAATTAAAATTCTTTGAGGTGGAAGAATTTTAAACAAAGTTTTAATGATTTTCATATCCTTTATGGGTGGTGTATGATTTGCAGCATACACTTGATGAAATCACCTATATGAGTGTCGAGTGGGGCCACTTGTATGAGATATTGGCATGATCTCTAGAGCACTCATGAATACCGGGCACGCGCATGGCCTAGTAGCGCAACACAACGATAACAGCAAGAATTGTGGGGGTGTATTGTGATTGATACAACGCTAACACACGTCAAGTGTCCTTGGTTCATATAGCTTGCTATACCAACTACACTGTGTGTTAAGTTTCTCAATCTAAGACTGGTTCATATAGCTTGCTATACCAACTCTGATGCATTACATCTAATATGAGACCCAGGATTTTCTTTCTTTCTTTCTATCTCTTATCTTTTGCAATATGTGGGGGATTGTTATATATTTATAATAATATTGCAAAAATAATAGTCTTGCAGTTGCTGCAACGTGAACAAGTCTCCCTCCTTTTTAGGATGGTGCATGTTGTTGCAGCGAGATCTCCTCCACATGTTAATCCCACATCCACATTTTATGGGATATTATTTTCCACACTAGACTTCAGTTACAGAGATTGGATTTTTTTCATCACCTATAAATAGGAGCTTAAATCCTCTTCCAAGACAGAACCTTTCTCATCTCTCCTTTTCTTATTTCTTCCTTTTCTCTTCTCTTATATCCTGGATTACTTATCTTGCTAGTTTCTACTATCCTCGGGATATATCCGAGATGTTCCTGTTGTACCTGGGTTTGCGCATATACTGCAGATAAATCCTTAAGGGCAGTGTTTTCTACACGCCTCAGGAATTCTTTTTATTTATGGTTTTATCCATTTTAGGCATATTTTGCCTACAATATTCACGTTTGTATAAAATCCGTGAGGATATGGTGAAATGGTTTGACTAATACAAATTTATACTTTAAAGCTACAAGAGATGAAGAATATCTCCCCTGAAATCCACAAAAAATGACATCTCCTTTGAGTCTCAAGAAAAAGAAGATATCTCTTTTGAATCACAAGATGAAGAAACAACTTTCTTAAATCCACAAGAAATAAACATCTCCTTTGAATCACACAAAAGATAAACAACTTCTCATAACAACAACAATAACAACACTCAATCACATGAGAACCCACTTGATGAAAGTCATCGACGCTTGATTTTTCAAAACTTTCCAAAAAACAGAAATTAAAATAAATATAAAAATATAAAAATAAAAATAATTATGAACAGATAAAAAATAATAAAAATAAAATAATATTTTTTTCTCCACCAACTCTTTTGTTGACTGCCTCTTCTCCACCTCTTCCTCCCTTTCTCTTTCATCACCTACCTTGTTATTTATTCTGGTAAAGTAATCACTGCATTTGGTTTAAAGAGAAATTAATCTCCTTTGATTTGCTATTTTAGTTTGATCAAAGTAATAATTGTATTTGGTTTGATTTGAAATTAATCTCTTTAGTGTGTTATTTTAGTTTGATATGAATTTCTCGTTCGGAGATTTTTTTTTCTTTTTCTTTTCACAGTAAAAGGATAAATAATGTCACTAAGTTAGAGATGTCAAAATGGGTTTCAACATGTGAGCCAACCCGGCTCACCACGGGTTCGAGCCGGGTTGGGTTGAGAAAAATTCAACTTTTTCAAAAGTGGGTTGACCCACTTAACCCACCAACATTTTTTTACAATTTTTTTTTAATTTTTTTAATTTCTTTAATTTCTTTTTAATTTTTTAAATTTCTTTTAATTTCTTTTTAATTTTTTTAATAATTATTTACTACTTCTTTTATATTTGTTCATAATTTAATATTTTTAAATACTAGAATGTTGCTTAATTATATTTGAATAGTTTGAATGTTTAATTAATTTGATTGTCAAGTTATATATATATATATATATATAT
>Ga0214544_1003757_pt1 | contig 30968 bp, 19 predicted proteins | sample CNSS3metaG_FD_160074 | JGI IMG/M metagenome (GOLD analysis project Ga0214544, IMG submission 160074) | Root nodule microbial communities from cowpea collected in UCLA plant growth center, Los Angeles, California, USA - CNSS3 | ecosystem: Host-associated > Plants > Roots > Nodule | place: USA...
CTAATTTCGTTTGGGTTTCAAAGGAAAAGAGGAAAAACAAATCAAGCATATACAATGACCGAATCAAAGAAAAGGGTCGTGATCCAAAGAAGAAAACAGACTCGACCATTCTGAAGGAGAGGATCCTGTTGTGACAAAGAAATCAATGACCATTCCATCAGAGAGGGCCTTGATGTGAAGAAGGAAACAAATGACCATTCCATCGGAGAGGGCCTTGATGCGAAACATAAGAAAAACAATGACCATTCCATCGGAGAGGGCCTTGATGTAAACATAAGAAAACTAAGGGTAGAATGTCTATATATGAAGGGAGAACCCGAGGTTTGATTTTGATGTGTCAGTAAACACTGCTTGAATGCTTAGCCGACAAGATTCAATCTTTAGGCAAATGATGTAATGCAGTGAGGATGCATAAATGCATGGATGCATGAATAAAATTTATAGGAAGCTTTATTTTTTTGCCTTTTTATTTACTAATTTTTTTTCCACGACACCCTCCAAAAATGAGTATGCTCTTAGTGAATGTACCCGTGATGTTTATTTGTTATTGTTTTAATTATATGTTAATCATGTTGTGGAATAATATGACATTTGGATTATATTTGTTAACATGAAATATGAATTGGCATGATGGTTTGGCATTTGCATAGTTGTGGGTTCAAACCTTGGAGAACCTAAATTAAACACTCTTTTTGCTATTTTTTGGCTTTGGGTTGAATGTGAAGGGTTAACATAAACCGTAGAGGAACTAGCAGCCAAGAGTGGCTGTAAAACAGCCCATAATGAGACAATGAATGGCCATTAATAATCAATTAAGGTGCATTTTCGTTTTTGATCATTTACCTAGCTTTAAGGCACCATTTAAAAGGCAAAATTGGGGTATTAGGAAAGGTTTTGCAAGGCTGAAAATATATCCAGAAACAAAGCACGAATTCTGAGTTTGGGAGGTTGGGTGAGGTTCTTGGGGGCTGAATTAAGAGAAGGCTAAGGAGGTACTTGGTGTAGGGAAGATTCCAATTGCCAAAAATTCAAGCAAAGGAATTTCAGGTTAGGGAAGTTTTCCACGTTAATTTGATGCTTCGGTATGAGTTGTATGATAATTATACGTTAATTATGCATGAACCTTATCTGTTCTGTGATTCTGCTGAGTTCTGGAAATTTTCTAGAAACCGCCTGGCGGGCTATACATAACCGCCAGGCAGCTCATACCTAGTTACGTGTTTGTTGTGCTTTCTGGAGGCAGCGCCTGGCGGTGAAGCCCTGTATCGCCAGGCGACGCAAGCTTGTAACCCATTCTGGGTTTCTTTGACGAATTGCCTGGCGGTGATGAATTTTCACCAGGCGACGCGAGTCTTTTTGGCTCGATTTTGTGAATCTGTGCATTTTGGGTTGTTTTTGATCGAGGGGAAAGTTAGCTTTAAATTGATAAAGAGACAATTGGATGTTAAATTGTGTCGAAATACAAATATTGAGAGCGAAAAGCAATGGAACAGTGCGAACATGATTTTAGGGTTAGAATTTGGGAGTTTTTGGATGAATCGATATTAAGGGTGGTTGGTTGTACTCAAATTGTAGATAAAGATAGTTAAAGTTTGAATGTTGTGCCACAGTTATTTGGTTCGAGAGTGAAAGCAATTAAGGAACGTAGAGAGAAGTATTTGAGAATGAGGGAAGGATCTCATGGATGCTGGAAATCCTGGGAATCTGCATAGAATTGTTTGCACCACTTGGCGACACAGGGCTTACCGCTAGGCGCCAACTCAGAAAGTTGAATCTTCACGTGTTACGAGCATTACTGACAGCACTGAACGAAGGGAACCATGTTCATGCTATTAGTGCAGTTGAAATGAGTAATGTGATGGAAGAATGAATGATGATAGGTAAGAGTTAAGGTTGAATTCAAGTATTGGGATGGGGAATAAAATGCTATTATAGTAGAGTGAAAATTCCAGAGTGAGTGAGAAATCAGAGGTTCAAATCATTGTGGTATTAGTTGTTCTAGAGGGTGGCTAGAACCAAGTAAGATTATAAAGATAGTTGGAATTGCCAATTTGTAAAGAGAGTGTAAATTATGGTTAGGTGCAGTTGTTAAGGTATATATAAATTGATGGATACCGGGACAGTTAATTTGGGTAAATAATAGAGCATAAGTGGTAGTAGATTACAGTGACATATTAATTCTTGCAACAGTTGCACCTAAGGAAGTCTAATTTGATAAACTAGATTGGTGATCTAAAAAAAGGGAAGTGAAGTGCTTTCTACATTGTAAGTTGTAATTGAGGATGGTTAGTTTATAAGGGTGTATATATATATATATGGGTTAAAGAGGGATTCAGCTGTCTGTATACATGATTACGCAAGACTAAAGTGGGGAACTTGAACAAAATTCACAAAAACCAATAAGAGTTTATTACTGGTGTGGCGCCTAGCAGTGAGGTCGCACCCGCCAGGCGGATAGCAAGGAAACATTGGGGTTCTGAACTTGGTGGCGCCTGGCGGAGGGGAAGTTCCCGCCAGGCGATAGCGGCAAAAATAGTAACCTCCTGGAGCATGTCTGCCTGGTGGTGTGGATTGTCCCATCGAGCGATGATTGTAGAATTTGGGGTTCTTAGGCGCTTGGCGCCTAGCGGTACGTGTTCCCCGCCAGGCGGTCTGGAAGCTGGTAGCGCCTAGCGGTACGTGTCTCCCGCTAGGCGATTTGGCTGCTGTAAGTCCTAGTTGTTGGAGTTGCAAATGTGATCTACAAGACTTTTGGTGATGCTTCAAAGGTGGGATTGTTGGGTTCCTTGAGTTGAGCTCGGAACGTATCCCTTGAGTTGAGCTCGGGATAGGGGTTAAGCATGTAGCATTCCTCAAGTTGAGCTCTGAATGGCATCCCTCGAGTTGAGCTCGGGATGCCGGATGAACACGAGGAACCCTTGACTTGAGCTTGGGTTGGTGAGTGTTATCGGTGTGAGTGTGCTGGTTGTGGTCAGTACGGATGGATCCAAATGGATTGCCCTCCTTAGCAGCTAGCTGACGAGTTTAGTAGTCTTGGGACAATGCGAACTATGTTCGTATTTGGGAACTCCACCTGGCGTTACGGTGTATGATCCGTAGCAATGGTTCCCGCACGTGCTCTATCGGTTGTGGCCGATAGGTATGACAGCAAGTCACCTTGGGATAATCACTAAAAGATGTAGAACATGAATGATCTGGTTATGGCCAGTTGATACGAAATAGAGTGAGAGACTTTATTTGGGTGTTTGCATGAATTATATAAATGACTACTTATGTGTATATCAATTTGATTGTATGTTGATTTTGTTAAGCTCACCCTATCTGCTTGTGTTTGACGATGATCGTGTGCGCGGTACACGTGAGCAGAGGATATTGATGCAGGTGGTGCTGGTGATGCTTAGACTCGGAGCAGGGATAGCGTGGGAGTCTTTTTAATCATTATGTTTTGGAAATAAAATTGTGAACTCTCATGAGACAATCTGGTTATCATGTCAGTTTTATAAACTCTGGTTTTGGAATTATATTTGGCAGTAATGAAGTTTTAAATTTCCCGCATTTTGGGAAATGAGGAATTATTTTAAATACGACTTGTTATTTATTCGACTTTATTTTATTAAATTCGTAATATCCTGACGGGATGTTACAGTTGTCTATGGAGTACATGGTCCAGATTTTATCTTTTTGTTGAACATTTGATATTGTATTTCTTTTTGGTTCCAATTGAATGTTGACGACCTGACTTATCTTTCAATTCAATGTCTAAAATAATGTGTCAACGTTCAAGATTGGAAAGACTAAATTGTACGAGTTATGTGGTTTTAATCCTTATTTACTAAGTTTTCCAATGATAAATTACTACAACTTTGACTTGTAGTTCAGTGTTTGGTATACTGGGTTAGTTCTTTCTTTTTTACTTTTATTATTTTGTTGCAATTTTTATCAATTTTGGTAAGAAAATTGTGTATACAAATTATTATATAATACTATGGTTATAAGTTTTGTTAAAGCAATAGTTGCTTCTAGATAAGTTAAAACATGTCTTTTATGGAAGATAAATTAAAACTTTTAAAGCAACGTATAAGATTGAGGAGGAAAGAATGTTGTATTCGTTAAACAAATTGAATTTAAACAAAAGAATATATGCAGGTTATTTAAATAAATTTATAATTAAGTAAAAATAAGATTGTATGCTGAGGAGTTGTCACATTATTAATGGTAAGTGTAAGACCCACTTTTTCTGGTCTTATGTTAAAGGGCCTGGCCTTAACTGTTGGGCCTAAGGCTAACCCATAGGGTGCCCAAAACCCCTAAATCAGTCCTAACCCTCTCATTTTGCCCCATTTCACAAGACAGCCCCTTCCCCTCACACACTATTCTCTCTTTTTAGAGCTCTGCTAGGGCTTGACTTCCATCCTCGTTGAGCTAAAGAAACTCCATTCTACTTCATGTAAGTTGGTTCTCGACTCATGTTTTCTATTCTTTCGCTTGTCTTTCGTGGTTCCAACTAGGGTTCATCGTAGTAACCTAGTCTTTGTTTTGGTGTTAGTATTTTCAGCTCACAAAGTTGTTCCCGGAGCTGTGGTGCTCACTGTTAGGTGTTTGCCATTGTCCACTAGCCTCTGTTCAGGTAAGGGAAGCTAGGGCTTTTACTGTTTTCAAGTTCATATGCCTGTTTGGTTGATTTTACGTGTTGGGTGCTTGATATATGTTGTTGGTTGCGTGAAAATATATGCTTGTACTGCGGGAATGGCTTGAATATGGTTTTGGCACGTAGGGGAACTTGTGAGTTCTACTAAACTCGCCCAGGCGAGCGGGTTGATCGCTCAAAACGAAAGCTTTCGCTTAAGCGATGAGCTCTCGCTTAAGCGAGAATAGTTGCAGCTCACCCCTTCTCTGTTTCGAGGGCTCGCCTAAGCGAAACCCACTCGCCTGAGTGAGAGTAGTCTCATCTGAGCGAGATGGGCTAGCTTGAGCGAGACCTCAATGTGCCCACTATTACAATCTTGCCCAGGCGAGACCTGACAGCTTGAGCGAGGGGTTTCTCTCACCTGAGCGAGGGCTCTTTCGTTTGAGCGAGATTGATGGTGTTAATCGGATAAGTATATGCTTTCAAATGTTTGACTGGTGTGCTACTTTACAAAGTGATGTAAGATGCCTTGTATGTATTATATATATGGTGTAATGGGAATGAAATGGATGAGTTTGGTATGATCTTAGTACGAAACATGAATGGATGGTTGGTTATATATATTGGCATGAGATTGGTATGCATGATAATATTACGTTGGTTGGTGAGACATGATTTTGGTATGGTCAAGACGTAATTCCACGAAGGTTTCGTGGTGGTGCCTCATGGTCAGGACGCAATTCCATGAATCTCTAGTAAGATCTCCCTCATTGGTCAGGACGTAATTCCACGATGGTTGCGTCGTGGTGTGTCATGGTCAGGACGTAATTCCATGACCCTGTTAGTGGGAGCTCATGGTGGTGCCTCGTGCTTAGGACGTAATTCCACGAAGTTCGTGGTGGTGCCTCATTATATAATTTAGTAAGGATTCAAGTAAAGATTGCATCTTGACACTCTAAAAAGTCAGTTAGTCTCACGTAGAGCATACAAACTCAAGTAGTGAGAGTAGTAGGAGGCCCTAGTCTTTGGCAGAATAATGGCCTTAGATGTTTGAAGGCTAACCTTGTGAGTGGTAGGGTGAAACCCATTGGCAATTGGCTTTGTAGAGTAGTAGAAGCCGCCACAAGTGCAAGCATCCAGTGAATCTGACTAATTATATGTATTTGGATAATCATGTCTTGAGTCTTAGTGTATTGTTTGTCGGTTATTATATGCTTGGTGGATTTATGTACGCTTGACTTTTAAATTATATGTTCAATTGCATGCTAAAAATCTTTTTACTCTAGCTTACCATTTCTGCTTGTTTGTATGTTTTGTGTGTGGTTTTCTCCTTTTGCGATGATCATCAATTTATTGATGTGAGCATATGCGAGAACTTCTCGTGATCATCAGGGTGATGGAGATTTCACTGCTTAGCTCGTATTGGTTCGGGTCCCGCCTTTTTGAGTTTTCATTGAGGGTTGTAGCCCATGTATTACTTACTCTTTGAGCATACTTTTGGATACTATTAAACTTCTTTTCCGTCTTGTTAATGGCATCGTGGTGTGCCTTGTTTTCTTTTCATGTATTTTTTTTAGTAGTATTTTATTTATTTATTATTTACAAAGTTACAAAGCACATTATTATACTCATACATCTTCTAATCTTTAAATAATTTAAAAATATATTTATTTATTGTGTTAAATGAAAAGAAAAATAGTAAAGAAAAAAATACAGCTATTTTATTAAAATTAAAAAGATTTATTGTATTTTTTAATTAAGAAGACTAATTAAAAACAATTAATGCTTAATATTTACATTAAAACGATAGAAAAAAGTTCTCTGAAATAAATTCAAATAATTACATTAAAAGGAGTTTCATGTCCGTTTCTCTTTTAACAATGTCATAAATTAAAATATGTTTATGTCACAAGTAAAATAATTTTTTAACAATTTAAATTTTGAAAAATTTCTTTTACAAGATGAAATTGTATTTTTTAGTAGCTATTTTTCTTTTATTTTTTTATTTTTTTAATATTTCAAAATTATTTATAAAATATTATCTTATATTATAAGAAAAAATTATCAAAATATTATTATTTTAATATATTAAGAGAGTAAAGAATGAGAAGTTAGAAATGCAAATACATCGAACTAGGGCTTAGAAAAATAAGTTCCACCCGTTCAAGCCCAATCTACCCGAATGGAAAAATTTGTCTACGGATTGTATTAAACGAATTCGGATTATTTGGATAAAATTGTTTGAGTTAATGTGGGTTTAAATGGTCAAGTACAAAATGTCATTTGAAAATTTATAGATACTCTCTCTCGAACTCTCCCGAACTCTAACCCTCTCGAACTCATTACCAGAACTATTGTGTCAAATGCAGGCATTCACCGAAGCTCCACCGCATAACCCAAACAAAAAATACAACTTTTCTAGAGCAGATCCACCATGAACGGTCACGTAAACACAACGTTCACCAGGAGCCGCCGTGAGTGTAGATCTAAAAACTAAACTTTGCCAGAAACCGTGAGTCGTCACGAGCCAGTGCAACTCCAAAAGCAATCACCTATTTTGTTTTTGCCAAATTTCCTCTTTTTTTTTTTTAAATTCAGTCGTTTTTTTTTTATTAATTGATTTAAGCTAATGAATCCACTCAAATGAAGCTACATATATAAAATTGTATTCATACCCGACATATTACTCCATTGGAATGAATTTTAAAATATAAAATATGGATTACGTTGGATTGAACATGTTAGACCCGAATCCGATGTGATTGCTCCTCAACCCTACATCGAACCATAAATTATAGGCTTTCTTGCATTCATATACATTATGCATGTAGCCACGGTATACAAGATGCGGATAATTTTATTTTAGACCTACAAACAAGACCAAACATTCTATGTACCAATACTAATTATTCATTGGAAGATTATCTTGGCTAACTTGTCCTTTAACAATAAACCTTCGCCAATACCAGTGTTTGCTCCAAATTGCATGCATTGAATCCAAAGGAATTCCCTTGGTCTCGGGCAAGAACAGTATGACAAAGATGGTGATGACTGCAATCCAACTCGCGTAGAAGAGGAAAGCCCCAAACTTAAAGTGGCAAAGCATTGTCAAGAAAGTCTGAGACAGAACAAACACGGTGAAGAATTGTACCGCAACGGCTATGCTTTGTCCAGTGGATCTTATCTTTAAGGGAAAAATCTCACTCGGAATTAGCCAGCAAAGAGGACCCCAGGACCAACCAAAACCTGCAGCGTAGAAGCAAAACAACACTAGTACCAGTATGGTGTTGTCCTTTGAAATGTTCTGTGTACCATGAACACCACTCGTCACTGCCAGCACAATAGCCACCGCAAGCTTCACAATTATCAAAACAATTTACTACAGACTCGGTCACAAACAAAACCATAGAGTGTTGTTATCATCTAATATGCATTAAAGCTTGATTAAAGAATGGAATGACGTACCATGCAGAGAAACATTTGAAGGCCACCGGCTATGAACAAGAATCTTCTGCCAAAGCGATCGACAACCGCAGTTGAGACGAGGATGGAAGAGAGGTTGACGAGTCCGAGTATAACGGCGGAAAGCAACGCAGAGTTATTGCCTAAGCCCACAGACTGAAAGAGGTTAGGAGCATAGAAGGCTACAATGTTGATCCCTGTAAGCTGCTGAGAAAGTGGAATAGCGAACGCCATCACCAACTGAGGCCGATACTGTTCCTCAAAAATGGTCCTAACGCTTTCCTTTTCAATGGCTTTGGAAACCTGCGACGATTTAATGAGTTGTTGGAGTTCGGGTTCCACGTCGACGGCGGGGCCCCGAACTCTGCGAAGGGCATTTCGGGCTTCATCTATGTGCTCGCGTTCTACTAGGCTGCTGGGAGTGTCCGGGATTAGCAAGGCACCGATTGTCATGATGATTGCGGGGACCGTGGCGAGGCCCAGTGACACGCGCCACCCCCATGGAACCCTCGCCGTACCGTAGTTGATTAAGCACGCCGCCACCACGCCGATTCCGATGAAGAACTGGAAGGCCGTGTTGAACGCGCCTCGCCATTTGGGTGGAGCGATTTCCGACAAGTACACTGGCGTTGCCTTTAATTTGTGAATTGAAACATTGCAGGGATGATAAATTAGAAAATCTAAAATAATTACCATTAATTTTTTTATTCAATGTAATTGTTTTAAATTATTCAGAGAGAAGTTTGGTCTTATTGCCACAAATATGTGATCTCATAGCTCATCTAGAATCCTGATCCTGACTTCATTAACTTATTTCGTAAGTAGAAATCATCAGAAGTTTCATACCCAAATGGTGATAACAGGGAGAACATTGGTACTTCCTTTGACAGAAGAAAAAGAAAAAACAAAGAATAGGGATGTGTTTTATTATGTTGTTGCTTTTACATTTTTTTTTTGAAATAGTTTTAGGAAACTAGTTTCTAGATAATAGAAGTGAGAGAAAAGAATACAAGGTAAATATGTTCTTAATTTTTAAAAAAACATTGAAAAGAAAAATATTACTTTCGATAATAATTTTATTAGCTTAGTCCTATCAAACGATTTTTTATTTTGAAAGAAAGAGGACAAATTTCAAGTAAAGAAACAAATATGCCCTAATATTTCACTCCTTAGATTTCTCTCGATCCATTCTCAACCTCTAATTGGTTTAATAGTTTAATGGCGGTTTCTTCCTGCACTTTCATAAACCATAAACTCTTAATTTATCTTCTCTTTTTGTTTTGAATTTCAGAATACAGAAATTGAAAATATTTTAGAAAACTTAATTTGAAAAACAAAAATTGTATTCTAAATCGTAGTTTTGATTTCTATTTCGGATTATATATTCTAAAATATATTTAATATTTTACTAACGAAAACATATGTACCGTTGAACTGTGTGTTTGTATTTTTTAATTTTTATAAAAATTTAAGTTAAGATCATTAATAATTATATAATTAATTTTTAAAATAGTTATTAAATGTAAAATTAAAAAATAAAACATATGTAAAAAAAATTAAAATAATTTTTAAAGATAAAATAAAATTTTAAAATAACGATTAAAGATAAATTATTTTATTTTTAAAATAATAATTAATGATAAAATTGGAATAATAAAATGTAAATAAAAAATAATTTTTTTTATATATTATTATAGATATTTTTTTTAATAATCCGAAATATTAAAAATATATTTTGAAATGTAAAATTCACCATACAAAATTTATATTTTGGATTATATGTATTTTGAAATGCATTTGTTCTTTTGTATTATGTGTAATGCACAATCTGAAATTGTAGTCCACAATTTATTTCAAAATACAAAATAAAAAATACTTGTAGTCTTCAGTTTACTCCAAAATCAGAATAAAAAAAATAGTTTTCGGATTACATAATCCAAAATGTAATTTTAGGAAAAAGGTGAAGAAAGGAAAGAGAAAGGTGGTGAGTGAGGGAGAGTTTGGTGGAGGAAAGGGGTGTCAATGGAAGTGAAGGAAGAAGATGGGCCCAATGAAGATAGAGGAAAGGAAAGAGGGATGTACCACTGAAGGAAGAAGGAAGATAACAAAAAATGAAGATAAAAATAAATGGATAATTTGACAAATTTATGGAGGCAAAAGGAATATGATGGTTTCTTCCTGCACATCAATAAAATCTATAAATATCATATTATCCTATTAAAATTATAATAAAAAGGTAAGAATTACCTTTATATCAAATTTCACGATCCAAAAAATATGTCCAAATTAGAAACATTTTCTAAAATATATATTTTAAAATATTAAAAAAAAATATTTCGAAATATAATTTCAAAATATATTTATGATTCAAAAATATCTTTCTAATTTATACAATTCAAAACTTATTACGGATATGTTTGAGTAATGATAAAGAGAAAAATACGCAACATTCAAATACATAGAAGAGAAATGGAAAACACAAAGGAAAAAGATAAATATCTAAACTAAACAAGACTAATAAACTATTTAAGTATGTGATAATCTATTTATGTAAGTCATAGATCATTAGAACATCACGCATATATTAGACCATTTAAAAATGACAAGTAATAGACCATTTAGTTATAATATTTTTAAGTTGAAGTCATATCAAAATGTTAAGATTTTAGTTCAATATATTTTAAACTAAAATTGTATCAAATAATACGACTTTAATTCAATTTTGGTAGAAGTCTTATTATTATGGTACCGATGCTCTTGATTAAAATTGTGTTATGTGATTTCAACTTTAAACATATTTTAGACTAAAATTATATTATCTTGACACATCTTTTTCAAAATAAAATTGTACTACTTGACTCAACTTAACTTTTTTTTTTAAATATGTCCATTTTAATAAACTTTTAAAACAATTGCCTCACGTGTCACTATAATAAACGAATTAATTACATTAGAAGGAAGACGACTTTTATGTTATGGGAATTGAATTGAAGCTAGTGTCGTAACTGTACCAAGTAGCAACTAAAGCTATTAAACTCAAATGTCCTAATTAAACCTTTTATTATAAACGCATAAATGAAGAAGCACCTGATGAAAATTAAAATTACTAAGATATGATTTATAATAAAAATTATACTTACTTGATTAGTGAAACCGACCCCAAAGCCAAGTAAGATTCGACCCAAGATGAGCATGAAAATATTTTGAGCAGCAGCATTGATGGCACCACCGGCAAAAAAGATGCAACCACCGAAGATCATGGTGTTTCTCCGACCCAACGTGGTGGTGACACGACTGGCCAAGAGAGAGGATATTAATCCGGCCAGATGAAGGGAGGACGTAAATAGTGTGAACAATTGATTGTCATACACACAATACACGTTTGTTTCAGCTCTTGCAGACTTTCTCAGTATTGATGGAAAGAATTCTTCAAGAAATGGTTTCATCGTCGTAACACCTCCTGAAATCAGATATCACCATTTTGGTTTCAATTAAATTCTTCATTTCTTCCCAAATCATCACCATAGTTTTAACCTTTTAAAAAGATAATAAAATAAATTTCTTTCAAAAAAAAAAAATAGTTTATAAATATATTTAAATAATCTACACTATATTAAAAAACACAAATGCTCTTATTGTAAATTAAACACAGGGTTTGGGCAAACTTAATTGAAATGCAGACTAAACTAACAAAAATGAATCACGTGTCTCACAAAAAGACTTTACTGCAATTTTAAATGGTAGCTGCTGTGGGAACCAGAATTGTATAATTAAAATGTTAATTGGAAGAGTCACATGCAAATTAATGCAATTGGTTGGTTGTAAAGCGAGAATAGTTAGAACTAATTGTGTCTCTTGTCAAACATTATTTTTACTGGGTACTCCTCTCTATTACAGTGCAATAATTGTTTCACCCAAATTAAAGAAACATTTGATTCTTTAACTTTTTATTAACATTAAACCTTTTCCACTCTCTTCAGTTTTTCTTCTTCTCTGTATTAATGAAACTAAATTAAATTGTTATTTATAACTTTTAATGAAAAGAATTATTTTTATAACCGTATTTTTTTAAACTGATTTTACCTTTATCAATATAAACTATTTTATTAGTTATTTAACTATTTATGTTTCACAATTTTTTTTAATTAATTCATTATTTAAAATGAAATAATTTATTTTTTAAAAATATTTATTTTACAATTATTTATTTTGAAAACACATTTTTTATAAATTTAATAACATTTATGATTTTAATAGCAATTACAAAAATTATTTTTATTTCTTTACTAATGTAAAGATAAACACTATCGTGTGTATGATCTTTTGAATATACATGATGTTATATATTGAGAATGATATTGTAATGATATTAAATTAATATAAAAAATAAATTTATATTTACTAAAAATAAAGTGAAATAAATAAATAAATAAATGATGAAAAAATAAATATTAATGAATAAAGACAGAAAAAGAAAAAAAATTAATAAAAAAATTATATTTTAAAAGATAAAATTAAAATTAAAAAATATAAAAAAGAATATTCCTGTTTATATATAGTTACGTAATGATATACACATTTATCCACGTTAACTATATGTACTGTTTATTTTTTATTTGTTATCGGTTACTTTTCAGTTAAGAGTTGTATATAACTCTGAAGGTGCCAAAATATCTCTATTTTTGGTTGGTTATAATTCATTTATTTCTCTCTACATTCATTCTGTACGTACATTGATGATCAGAAAAGTTGTAATAAATAACAAATATTTGTTTTCTTTACAAAAATACAAATAAAAATAAGTTGACTGGGTTAGACAGAAAAGAAAAAGAGGGGCAGAGCTGGTCCAATTGATGTGCCATTACCAAACCAAACACCACACTCTTTTCTCATAACAATTCACGACAAGCTCACACTAACAAATGAAAGGACGCAACAACCAGCTTATTCTTATCGAAATGGGGTATTTTGTACACAGAACGGACAGATTAAAAAAATTTATACAATTTGGGTAAGTCGTATTTAACTCACTATTTAATCATTCAAATTGCAGAAATCATTAAGTTCAGAATATTATTTTGAATTTCAATTTTAAAATCAAAAGTGGTGGACTCAACTGTGAGTAAGTGGACTCGATCGTGAGCTGGACGAGTAAGTGGACTTAACTTTGAGCTGGACGCACGATTTTCAATTATTTTTTCTTTTAAATTAAAATTCGTGTTCTCAATGCACGATTAGTGTGTACAGTCTCAAAAATCAAATCGTTCCCAATAATCACGACTTCTGTAGTGGATTTTTATTCAAAAATAATAATACATATTAGGAAAACTCACATGGGGATTTGACATAATTTTTTTTTACTCACTTCAACTTCTTTGCGAAGTTAGATTTTATCCGATTAACTTTTAACCAACAGACAAACATATTTGCAAAAGTTAAATTTTAAAATATTTGGGATAAAAAATTATATAATAAATTGAATTTGTTTTTGATAGTTTTGTAAATAATATGACAGAGGCTTTTTTTCTTTTACAACCACGTGGAATTAATTAGAAATAAAATATCTCATAAAAGTCAAAAGTTAATTATCACAACTATTAAATTTAAAATATGTTATATAACCTATATTATTATATTAATTTTATAACAAACTATATAACTATTTTTTAAACTATATATTATATTGATTTTAAAATAAACTATATAATTATTTACTAAACTAAGAAACAATATGTTGAATTATTTTAAAATTTTTTCGACCCACATACTATAATAAACAATTTCTACCTACATAGTAAAATATTTTAGCATAAAAACATACAAGTAGCCGAGACTTAGTATTTCTTGAAATAAAAAATTGTCATTCCAGCATAATAAGATGTTATCTGTTAAACAAATTCTATTCTAATCTAACGGTTTCTATTACTTAAAGTATGTGCGAGGAAAAACATACAAAATAAAAGTCGTGTCCATGTACCAAGATTTGAAAACAAAAATTCTTAAATTGAAAACGTTAGTTATGAGACGACTTTAGTGCTAAATTAATTAAATTGGTCGTCGTTACCTGAATTCACGACTTTAGTTATCTCACGACTTTAGTTTTAATTATTAAATTACATTCAGAACACGACTTCTATTTAAAATAAAATTCTAAGTCGCTTTACTCAATGACGACTTTAGTGAGTTTCTTTTTGACTTTGAAAATTGAAATTCATAGTCGCTTTCCTAACCTACGATAACTGAGTAATAAAATCGTGAAAGTTAGATACGACTTATCTAAACTGTAACTTTTTTGAACATATCCGTTCTGATAATCTGTGTAAAAAAACGGTACACTGTTTGGGTAAAAACCGGGTTTTATTGTTCGTCATTCCGGTAGAAAAGACGTACGCTTATCACGAAAATAAATTATAATGCGTACACTGTGCTTGATAGATTGTTTAAACAGAGAAAGTAATTGACACACCGGTGAAAAAGATTAGAAATTAATAGTAAAATTGTTTATGAAAGTACCTGTGATTCCGACGTCGTATCCGAAAATTAGGCCACTGGATGCAGCAACGATGCAAGTAATGACAACGGAGGGTGTGATCTTGCCGTCGAAGCTCCTGGCTGAAGATGCATCAACGGAGAACCCTCCGACGGCCATTTTTTGGGTGCCTCTGTTTTTCCTTTCTCCAAGTTATGGCTTTTAAGCACTCTTTAAGACGTTCATCACAAGAACTAGGCAATTAAATGTGGTCTTAAATAGACTGTGGGAGTGTGTGGGGCTTCCTTATACTTTTCCTTTTGCAATTGCCTCTCTCAAGAAAAGGAAATGCACAATGACACGTATTACAACAACACTCACCGGATGATAATATTTACGACTAATATTATTTATACAATCATTTGTGTTATTATTTATTAAAATATTACTGCTTAATTCAAATAATCATTTTTCAATCTTTAAATAGTATTATGATGTTTCCACCTCTAACTCAATTTCCATAAGGTTTTGGTAAAATATTACTCATTAAATGCTTATAGATCCTAAACTTAACTTATAACATGAATAGGCTTAAATATGCATTTATCGATGATTCTTCAATCAGTGTTAAGAAAGGAGTTATGGTCATATTTTAGAATGTTATGTTTGTGTATGATATCACAATAGTTATAACTATTGTTACATGTAACTTAAAAAGACAATTTTTGTAACAATCATCCTATATATTAAGAAACTTCTTCTGTATTTAACTGCAATCAACTTTCAATAATGACTTGTATCCTGAGTATCGTTGAAAGTAACTAAGGATAATTATAATAAGGTTTAAATACATTTTTGGTCCTCATCTTCGTAGTGTTTGTTGCGGATGGTCCTCATTTTGACAGAATGTTTAAAATGGTTCTCATTTCTACAAAATGTTTAAAATGGTCCTCTTTTTTGCAATTCATGTTTTATTTGGTCCTTTTTTGTAACGTCGTTTAAATTATTAACGGAGTATTGTACAGGTGGCACGGTTTGTATTAGGGTGTGTTACGTGTACTGTACATATGTCTAATTAACGTTAATTTTTCAATTTAGGGGGAAAGTTGCAATTAGGAAAATTTGTTCATCTTCCTTGAACTCGAATTTGTTCATCTTCCTTGAACTCGAATTATAGAACATATATTAGAAAGTTCATAGAAAAACATAAGTTGACTCAATAACTTGTTTGTATTGGTTACATAAAATTTTCCACTTAGATACAATATAGTGGTTTTAGATGGGTATTAGATAATTCGTGTCTTGACACAAATAACTTGTGGGCAAACGAGCGATTGGGACAATTTAATGCAAAATGAATGTGTCGAAGGCGTAGAAATAAACAACGACAATGAAAATTGACAATGGCAATAGTGGATGAAGCAACAGAGCACTGGCGAAACTTGGATAAAAGGTTCAAGGATGTCAAATTAGATTTTTTAAATTTATTGTATCTAATTATAAGAACTTTAGAAAGTTGTTTTTAATTGTCTTTAATTATTGGGTTCACATGAAATTTCTCAGGTTTAATTCACTTAGATGCATTTTTTTTTATCTCCATAACAACTTTTCTCCTTGAAAAAAGAAAGAATAAATTCTTTTACACTTTATTATAATTTTTCTAATATAAATTTATTACTACTAACCTATTTAGAAAAAGATAAATTTATCACCTTCAAGTGATACACAATGATACACAATAGACAAATTTATCACAAAACATATTGTTTTAAAGAAATTTTTTTAAAAAGAAAACACATTTATTCAAAAGAAAAAATTAATCAGTCCAAACAAAGTGTTTCTTAACTTCTTAAGTCCACTTTGATGCAATTTTATTTAAAAAATAATGTGAGATCGAGAGTGAAAATTAAAATAAAAAGAAAAATGGAAGAAATAAGTGAAGATATATAAGAAAAAAATGAAAAAGAAAAAACTATGCATGAAGTTTTAAAAAAGTTAATATAAATAATATAATAATGTATAAAAATAATTTTAAAATAAATATTAAAAATTAAATAAAAAAAAGGGGAGCCATCCTTAGTCATATGTAAGGTCCGCTACTGCAATAGAGAGACTCTAGAAGGAGAGTTGAATAAAGTCATAAGATTTTTTTTTCTCTCGATCTACTAAATTTTCTAATAGATGAACTTAGAAAGATAATAACATAACAAATTATACTATTGAACCCATAATTATTTAGTTACATCTAGTTATCCTTTAATAAACACATAAAAAGTTACACTAATCAAAACTTGATTCTAATTAAGTAGATCAGTCATTCACAATTATCTTTTCTTAATCTTTCTCCAAGATAAAAATAAAAACTGAGTATTATTTAGTATAGGTACAATAACAAATGATATTGAAGAAAAGTTTATATATAGCAAGAGTTTTCTCAGAAGTGGGAGACTTTCACATAGTAAATAAAGAAGGTTCACTGCACTCATCGCAAAGTAGTTTTAAGAAAATGGTTATATCTTTAAAAAATATATTGTAGGTCTTCATATACATTTTCAAAATATATGATAATTTTTTAGTGATCTTTAAAAATAAAATGTTTATGTGCTCGATAAGGTTGACTAGAGAAATATTGCATAAAAGTCATCCTTAATTTTTGATATAGATCTAAATATGGAAGGTTGTATTTCCTTTTTCTAACCTCAAGTTATAATATGGATTATAAGCAAATATGTATTGTACACAAGACATCAATTAATATGAGAAAAGTAATTCCAGAAATATTAATCCGAATAGTTACAGAAATCAGGGAACACAAACAAAGAAAGATTTCAAGAATGTATTACAAGAAAGAAAGTATAGGACGAGTTAATAATAACGACTCATCACAATGAGGTCAACGTTGACTCATATTGAACTAATCCCAGGTCTCACATCTAGACACGTGTAACCTAAAGCCTCACACCTAGACACATCATATTACAATTTTTCCTAACACTTCTCCACATACACACGTGTGGGCTTTCACGACTTAAAATTCAACCTTTCTCATCTCTCTTAACTATTATATCATTGGCCTCTCATTTGGCTTTCATTATAATAACTTTCTTTCATTCTCTGTCACATTCACGATTATGGAAATCTTCTTCTTATCAAACTTCTTCCACCATTTCCTTTTCTCATATTCTCTTTTATTTTTTCTGTTAGAATATGTGGTTCTCATTCAATTCTTAATACCACACGTTACTTAAGCACTAATTATTAATCATTACTCTACTTAAGTTTTGAACATGGCCTATTTACTGCATAAGTTTTGAAGACTCTTCATATGGCCTGTTTATTGCTTAAGTTTTGAAGACTCTTCATATGACCTATTTACTAGTGCAATTTTTGAAGACTTTTCATATGACTTATTGACTGGTTCAATTTTGAAGCCTATAAATAACATCTCCATGAGTTGAATAAAAATATAGAAAAATATTTAGAGAGACACACTTTTTAATATACACCTGAGTGTATTTTGGTGAGGATTCTTGTTCCCATTCAAGAGCTTTGTACTCTTCTTTTCATAGTGAAACTTTGTTCATTATTGTCCTGTGATTTTTCCTCTTACATTCAAAAGAGGTTTTCCACGTAAATCCTTGTGTGTTATTTCTCTTGCTCTTTTACTTACTTCTCTTTAATTTTCAATTGTCACGATCTTGTGCTTCTGCATGCTACGATACCATAACAAGTGGTATCAAAGCTCTTAGTTGGAAATTCTAAAATGTCTGCAAAATTTGACATTGAGAAGTTTGATGGCAAGATTAGTTTTTCTATTTGGCAAGTCCAAATGAGGGTCGTTCTAACCCAGAGTGGATTAAAGAAGGCTTTAGATGGAATAGAAAATAAGCCAGCTTCTATGACTAATGAGCAGTGGGAGGAGTTGGATGAAAAGGCACTATCATCAATCCAACTCTCTTTATCAAAGGAGGTTCTCTGTGAAGTAGCAAATGAAACAACCACTGCTGAATTATGGCTAAAGTTAGAGTCTTTATACATGACCAAGAGCCTTGCAAACAAGATTCGTCTCAAAGAACGCTTATATACCATTTGAATGGTTGAAGGTACCCTTATTCAATCTCATCTTAACGAGTTTAATTCTATCCTCTTGGATATGGAAAATATTGATATTAAAATTGATGATGAAGATAAAGTTGTTTTGTTGGTTGTCTCACTACCTTCTAGCTACAAACACTTCAAAGAAATTATGTTGTACGGAAATAATGATACCTTATGTAACATCCCTAAAAGATATTACTTAATTAAATATTTAAAGATATAAAAAGAAGCTTGAACGTCACAGCTTTATTAATTCCCGTCGCGGGAATAAAACAAAATTTAATATTCAATGCAACAATCATTCAATAAACAAAATAATTCCAAAGGTTATTATAAGTCCCAAATAAAACTTTAAAGCATAGTAAATCCCTAGCTCTAATTCCCAGCTAGTCCCTATCTCCATCTCGAGTGTTAGCAGCATTACCTGTATCATCAACTGCTCCCGTGTAAAATTACACGATCATCGCCAAGCACAGACAGAAAGGGTGAGCTCGACAATATAAGAAAAACCACATAAATTAAATAATATAAAACACCCAATCTTATTATCATAAAAAGAACTTGGTTACATTCTCAACACATCCCAAGGCTTTTCAACCACTAACATACAACAAGGTTAGTCATGGACTCAGGATTCATGATGCTCACACGAACCTGCCCGCTCGTGGTCCTGCCTCTACGAACCTCCCCGCTCATAGTCCTACTCTACGGACCTACCCGCCCGTAGTCCAACACATGTGATCCATAAGCTGCGTACCTCCGCGCACGCAGCATCTCTCAACTATGAGCACGGAACATACGAACCATCACATGTTATCCACCATCCATGAACCTACCCGCTCATGGAACAACATCTCCTGATCCATGTTTCATCAAAGCGTACAAATAATACACATAAACTGCACTAAACTCGCTTGGGCTAGAAGCCTTAACTCAAGCGACCAGGCCTCTCTCGCTTAAGCTAAGGTTCCTCGCTTGAGCGAGCATGCTGAACTGGTTAACCTGCGAAATCTCGCTTAGGCGAGTCCCTCCTCACCTGGGCGAGCTCACACTTCGCCTAACACTCAAACACTCGCCCAGGCGGTAAGTTAAGCAAAACGCAAAATTAAACAAGAGGTCTGTGTGAGGTCGCCCAAAACCCTGATCCCCTAGTCTGTGCGAGGTACCCAAAACACAATCTCACATCCTCGTTTTCTCGCTTAGGCGAAATGTTATCGCCTGAGCGAAGCAACAGGTCGCCCAAAACCCTAACATTCTGCCTAAGCGAGTAGCTCGTGCAAAAACACAATTCTGGCTCTACAACTCTCACCTAGGCGAGCCTGGCTCGCCTGAGCAAGACTATCAGATTGCCTTACTGTTACGCGCACACAAAACCCGCACACCATGCCAAAACCTCATACAAACATGATAACCAAACCCTTTCATCATTCCAACATTACGAACCTATTTTAGACTCCAAAATTTGACTCCCAAAAAAAGCAATTACCCAAAATCCCATACAGTACCAAGAACGCCAATATTTCCATATATTCACACAAGGGTTTAGTCATATACAACAAAACAATCACACACCCAAGTTGGCACGAAAAATCTTATGGTAAAGGCACATAATTCATTGCATATTACAAATTACACAAGAATCTTTAACAATTCATGAATGGTATGCAAAAGAGCTCCCCTAACTTGTGAATTCTTGCTTCAATTGGTTGTCTAACCTTGGCTTTGTGATATCCTTTGCCCTCCTAATCAATTACAACTTTGCCTCTAGGGCTTTCCCACCCTTTCACATTCAGACCACAAGTATTATAGCAAAAATAAAGAGATTAATTTGTTCTCATCAAGGTTTGAACCCACAACTCATCAATTACCAAGTCAATTGCACAACCAATTCAACCAATTCACATCTGTGATAATTCCTAAAATTTTAGGATTATATTATCACGTCTAGCATTTAAATATACTAACGAAATAATGCATAAATTAAAATAACACACAAAGGCATACATAGGACTTGAACCCAAGTCCTCTCACACAATTAAGTACTCTCAACCTCATGAGCTAGTACTTTTTCACGTCACAACAATTAACATTAAGTGTCATAAAGGCTTCCACTACCCGCATTTATTAAATAATTATTAATTTAATTATTTAAATTTCTCGGGTCTTACACCTTATCCTTTGGAGATGTTAAATCTAATTTATTGTCCAAAGAAAAATTTGATCTTAAAGTTCATTCTATGGACAAGGGTGAGGGTTTAAGTGTCAGAGGTAGAACTCAAGAAAGAAGGAGTACAAGTGACAAAAAGTTCAAATCCAAGTCTAGGGGACGCAAATCCAACAAATTTTTTTGCTATTGTAAGAAACCTGGACACGAGATTTCTGATTGTTTTATCTTGAAGAAAAAACAAGAAAAACAAGAAAAAGGAAAAGCCACACAATCCCCTAAAGTTGCCAATATTGAAGCTGACTTTGACGGTGATATTACCTTGTTTGTTGTCTCTTCTAATAAGAGGAGTAAAACATAATGGATCCTTGATTCTGGATGTACTTTTCATATGTGTCCCTATAAGGACTTATTCACTACTTTTGAATTTGTTGATTGTGGTGTTGTCTTGATGGGTAATGATGCCCAATGCAAGATTGCAGGAATAGGTATAATTTAGATTAAGACTGATGATGGTGTCGTTAGGACTTTGTTTGATGTTCGCTATATACCTGAATTAAAGCGAAACTTAATTTCACTTGGCACTCTTGAATCTCTCGGGTGCAAGTACTCAGCTGAAGGTGGAGTTCTAAAGGTATCAAAAGGTTCTCTTGTTCTCTTGAAAGTCAACCGAATTGGAAGCTTATATGTCCTGTGTAAGACCCGTAGAATTTAATTAATTAAATAAATAAATAATTAATAAATGCGGGTAGGAAGAGCCTTTATGGCATTAAATTCTAACTTGTATGATGTGGAAAAGCACTAGCTCAAATGGTTGAGAGTACTTTGATTGTGTGAGAGGGCTTGGGTTTAAGTCCTATGTATGGTAATTATGTGTTATTTATTTGTTGTTATATTTTTATATATGTGCGAACATGTTGTAGAATAATATAATCATTAAATTGTATTAGTTGTCATGAAATATGAATTGGTTGAATGGTTTGGTATTGATTTGGCATTGCATGGTTGTGGGTTCAAATCTTGGGGAAGCAGCTTAGGAGGGTTGGAAAGTAGACCATAATTAACCATTGAATGGCAATTATCACATGCATTAAGCCATTTTTCGTTTTGGAACCATTAACTCAAAATTAAGGGCAATTAAAGAGGGAATAAGGGAGAGAGAGAAGGGTTTTGGAACCTGATTGTTCTGCAACAGTTTGGGAAAGAATTCAGACTTGGAGTGGTGTGAGAGATTAACATAGAGCAGCTGAATTGGGAGAGAAAGCCAAAAGGAGGCCATTGGTGATTATAAGGAACTCTCAAGTGTCTACTTTTAAGCAAGGAGTCCAGGTTTGGGGAGTTTTACTCATTTTTTTTATATGCGTGATTAAATTACATAATGTATATCTTGAATTGTATGACCAATCTTAGATTTTGTTCGAATTGTTGAGTTTTTGGAAAAATTCCAGAAACCGCCTGGCGGGCTACGCATAGCCGCCAGGCGACACATCATGTTCTTGGTATTTTTGGGTTCCTACGAGGGGCCGCCTGACGGTAAGCTCCCGACCGCCAGGCGACACAAAGCTTTTCACCAGTTTTCTGGGTTTTTGGATGAAGGGCCTGGCGGTGACTGTTGAACCGCCAGGCAACGCAAACCAGTTTGGTTTAATTTTGATGATTTTGAGGTTCTAGTGTGTTTTTTATCGGAGGGAAATCATGTGATAGCTGTTAAAGGGTGATATAACTTGTATTTCATTGATATTTAGTGTAATTGATAGTGGAATTCAATGGAACAGTGAAACTGAAGTCTTAGGGTTTTGATGTTGGAGGTTTGGTAGAATTGAGCATGATAGTTATCGATTATACTAAAACAAATTTTTGTTGGAATTAGTTAGGGTGATTATTGGTGTCACTAGCGTCATGTTCTTTGAGGGAAACGACTAAGATAGAAATAGGAGAGAAAACAGATGGTGTGGGAGATTCTTCGCAGGTGCTGGAAGTTTGGGAAATTGCCAGAACTTATGCACCGCCTGGCGGTACGTGACCTGCCGCCAGACGCCATCACAGTGGTATTAATTCTGGGTGGCTGTAAGAGACAGGACTGATTTTGGGAATTTTGTTGTCCAAGGAGGAAAGGAAATGGAATCGGGGAATGTTGATTGGGAATTTAGAAATGTGTTAAGCAGATGATTGAGTTGAGATAGGAAGAGTTGGAACTTTAGCACATTAGAGAATTCTATTTAAACTAGTATCAATAAGTGAGCTTGGATGGAAAAACCAAAGAGGAGACGTTGAGGCATGGGAAGTACTATTAGGTGCCAAATTAATCCAGATCGTAACCATCATGTCTAGGAACTGAATAATGAGTTACGGGGAATAATTGAATAGTGGTAAACTCAATTGTGGTAAGAGTTGGGATTGGTATAAATTGCAAAGTGAAAAATGTTAAACCTGAGGGCATGAGTTGGTACTTGGGGGAAACTCAAAACTAGTGACATGTTAGTGATTCAATTGAAATTGAGTAAATTAACTTGAGGATATAATGAGAATTGGGAGCTATAGAGGATAGTGGGTGGCAATAATACATCTGTTAAGAAAATTGACTTTCTAGAAATGTGCAAGGAGTGCGTGGGAGGTTAGCATTTGAAGAGTGCAGGAAAAATCAGAATAGTGGTTGTTCTGGTATAGCGCCTGACGGCATCGTGCGAACCGCCAGCGGGAGTGACTATTCCAGGGAGGAGTTTAACACGAGGTGCCTGGCGGACAGGAGGGTCCCGTCAGGCGGTGTATGGAAACAGTGAGTATTCTAAGGCGCATGGCACTTGGCAGTACGCGTCATCCGCCAGGCGGTTTGGAAGCTAGCAGCGCCTAACGGTACTTGTCCCCCGCCAGGCGATTTTGATGTTGCAGCCTTGAGATGTTGGATTCTACACGCGTGATCTACAAGGATTTTATGGTGCTTCAAAGGTGGGATTGCTGGTGTTCCTTGAGTTGAGCTCGGAATGTATCCCTTGAGTTGAGCTCGGGATAGGGGTTAAGCACGTGGCATTCCTCGAGTTGAGCTCGGAATGGCATCCCTCGAGTTGAGCTCGAAATGGCGGATGAACACGAGGAACCCTTGGATTGAGCTCGGGTTGACGAGTGTTGCCTGTGTGAGTGTGCTGGTTGTGGCCAGTACGGATGGGTCCAGATAGATTGCCCTCCTCAGTAAATAGTTGACGAGTTTGGTAGTCTTGGGACGTTACGAACTATGTTCGTATTTGGGAACTCCACCTAACGTTACGGTGTATGATCCGTAGCAATGGTTTCCCGCACGTGTTCTATCAGTTGTGGCTAATAGGTATGGCAGTAAGTCGCCTTGGGGCAATCACTAAAAGAGGTAGAACACGAATGACCTGGTTGTGGCCAAGTGATATGGAATCGAAGGAAAGATTTTACTTGGTGTGTTTGCTTGAAATATATAAGTGTCTTATGTACATATATGAATATAATTGTATGTTGATTTTGTTAAGCTCACCCTATCTGCTTGTGTTTGACGATGATCGTGTGCGCGGTACACGTGAGCAGATGATGTTGATGTAGGTGGTACTAGTGATGCTTAGCTACGGAGCGAGGAAAAGCTTGGGAGTTTATATATTTTCCTGTTTTATGATTTTGGCATAAGTTGTAAACTTTTATGAGATATTTTTGGATTATTCCACCTTTGTAATTATGGATTTTGGTTTTATCATTGAAAATTTTAAGAGTTTGAATTTCCTGCGTTTTGGGAAATGAGGTATTATTAAATGAAAATGTTTATTATTTCTTTATTCATTATTAAAACCCGTAATATCCTAACGGGATGTTACATCCTGCAAGGGACTGTTGTGACAGATTCAATAGTTGTATCATCTTCTATGGCTGAAAATGATGTCACTAAATTATGCCACATGCGCTTAGGCCATATGAGTGAAAAAGGCATGCATCTTCTAAGCAAGCAAGGATATCTTGGTAAGCATGTCATTGGTAAGTTGGAGTTTTGCAAACATTGTGCTTTTGGGAAACAAAAAAGGTTAGTTTCTCTACAGCAACTCACAGTATAAAAGGTATTCTTGATTATATTCACTCTGATCTTTGGGGGCCTTCTAAAGTTCCTTCCTATGGAGGACGTCGCTATATGATGACTATCATTGATGACTTTTCCCGTAAGGTATAGGTCTATTTTTTGCGACATAAAAATGAGACTTTCCCCACATTCAAGAAGTGGAAAACTCTTGTTGAAACCCAGAGAGGGAAGAAAGTAAAGAAGCTCAGAACAGATAATGGATTAGAGTTTTGTAGTGGTGACTTTAATGAGTTCTGCACAAATCATGGTATTGCTAGACACAAAACCGTTCTAAGGAATCCCCAACAAAATGGTGTTGCAGAACGAATGAATAGGACTCTACTTAAGAGAGCTCGTTGTACGCTCTCAAATGTTGGGCTAGGGCATCGACATGATCTTTGGACCGAGGCAGTATCTACTGCATGCTATTTGGTCAACCGTTCTCCACATTCAACACTTGACTTCAAAGTTCCAAAAGAGATTTGGTCAGGTAATCCTGTTGATTATTCTAATTTAAGAATTTTTGGATGTCCTGCACATGCACATATTAATAATGGCAAATTAGCTCCAAGAGCTATTGAGTGCATATTTCTAGGTTATGCATCTGAATCTAAAGGATATCGTTTGTGGTGCTCTAAATCAAAGTCTAAAAAGCTAATTCTTGGTAGAGATGTAATTTTTAATGAGGATGCATTATTATCTTCTGGAAAACAGTCTTTTGTGTCTTCTTCTACCAATACAGGTATTGTACAAGGTAGTAATGAGAAGGTGGAGTTTGAATTCAAATATGTAGTTCCTAGTATTGATGTCCTATCTTCCTTTACAAATGAATCCAATATTGATGATCATCATGATGATGGTGAATGTGATTAGAGGTGTCAATTTGACCCAGCCCACAGGGCTTGGCCTTGGCCCATGTGGGTTAGGGCCAAAAAAGCCCCCATCAAAGAAGCCCACAAGGCAAAAAACCCTATAAAAGTCCTGTGGGCCAGCGCCAACCCATGTGCTTTCATCTTTCACATGAAAAATATATTATTTTTTAAAATATATTATTATTTGTGGGACAAGCCCAACGACCCAAATAGGTCAAACGACTCGAACCTGTGCGACGACCTCGAGAAGAATGACGACTTGAACGAGTCCGATGATCCAGACTAGGGATGTCAACAGGGCGGGTAGGATACGTGTAGTAGCTCCCCCGTACCCTACCTGCTGGATAAATATCTGCCCCGTACCCATATCCATATCCGTCGGGTATCCGTTATGTGGGTACCCGCCTATCTTTTTAATATCCGCGGCTATCCACGGGTACCCGCAGATATTTACAAAATTATTTAAAAAACAAATATTTAATCATAAATTCAAATAAAATAAAATAAAATACATCACTTCATAAATTTTAAATAAAGTTCAAATAAACTCAAGTTCATACAAGTCCAAATAATTATAAAAGTAAATATAAAATGACGTTCAACCCAATGAAAATTCTTTAATCAGTGTTTTGATAAAAAAAATCCACTTTCTCCAATTGATTCCTAAAAAAAATAAAAAAAATAAACAAATAATAAACCTCAATTGCCACGTGCCAAGTATTCTTATTTTGATTCCATCATTTCACAACAAGCATACCATAAACATCGTTATCTATATAGGATTTGATCTATATGCCCAATTTCAAATAAAGGAAAGAGAAGAATGTCAAGGGGGTGTACTTGGAAGAATACAACGTACCAATACTTAAATTTGAAGAATGAAGATAGAAGACAAGATACGCAACTTAGAAAAAATTAGGCCAGAATATTTTTTACTAGTATATATATATATATATATATATATATATATATATATATATATATATATATATATATGAGGGTACTTTTGTGAATTAAAATTTAGCGGGTACGGATATCCACGGGTAAGGATACTATGATACACGTACCCGCCCCATTAACATGCGGGTATAAAAAATACTCGTACCCGCGGGTAGCGGATATCCATTTTTAATATCCTTTCCCTACACGTTATGGGTTTTATCCGTGGATACCCGCGGGTACGGATTTTTTTGACATCCCTAATCCAGACAGGCCTAGCGACCCGAACAGGCCCGACGACCCGAACGTGCACGACGACCAGGAAGGGCCCGACGACCAGGATGGGCCCGACGACCTGGTCGAGCTTGATGATCCGAACGGGCTCGACGATCCGGACGAGCTCGACGATCCGGACGAGCTCGACGACCCGAACGGGCCTGACAATCCGAACGTGCCCGACGACTCGGACGGGCCCAACGACCTAGACGGGCCCGACGAGCCTGATGACCCAGATAGGCCTGACGACCTGGACGGGCCCGATGACCAGGACGGGCTTGACGACAAAGACGTGCCTAATGACCAAGACGGGCCCGACAACACAGACCAAGCCGATGACCCAGAAGGGCCCGACAACCCAGACAGGCCAGACAACTCGGACGGGCCCGATAACCCCGATGGAACCGTTGACCCGGACGGACCCAACAACCCAGACTGGCCCTACGACATATGGATTTTTTTGCTAAACGAAAAGTTTTTGGACCTGTATTTCGCACTCCTAAAGGTGTGAAACCCGTTGGGTACATATGGATTTTTGTGCAAAAAAAATCAAATTAAGAATGATGAAATTGTTAGATACAAAGCAGAATGGGTTGCTCAAGGTTTTTCACAAAACCTGATATTGATTTATGAAAAGACATATTCACTGGTATTGGATGCAACAACATTACAATATTTGATTATCCTAGTTCGACAACAAGGTTTGCATTTACATCAAATGAATGATGTTACAACTTATTGTACGGTTCTCTTGAGAATCATATTTATATGAAAATCCCTGAAGGATTTTATTTGCCCAACAAGGTAAATTCTAAAGAGGGTTATTCAATAAAATTGAACAAGCCCTTTTATTGATTAAAGCAATCAGGACGTGTATGACATAACCGTCTTGTTGATTACTTATTAAAAGAAGGATGTATAAATGATCTTATATGTTCTTGTATTTATATGAAAAGATCCAAAAATGAATTTGCCATAATTATTGTTTATGTAGATGACATAAACATTGTTGGAACTCCTAATGGACTCACAAAGGCAATTGATTCTTAAAGAAAGAATTTGAGATGAAGGATCTTAAAAAGGAAAAACTTTTGTTTGAAATTACAAATTGAGTATTTAATAAAGGTGTTTTTTATACATCAAGAGGCTTATATAATTAAGGTGCGTAAAATGTTCTAAATGGACAAGTCACATCCATTATGCACTTTAATAGTTGTGAGGTCGTTTTGACAAATGCTCTTCTTAGACCTCAAGAAAATGATGAAGATCTTCTTAGTCTAGAAGTACCATATCTTAGTGTTATAAGAGCACTAATGTATCTTGCTAATTATACTTGACATGATATTGCATTTGTTATAAATTTGTTAAGCAAGATATAATTCTTCACCTACAAGAAGACAACAGATTGAAGTAAAAAATATACTTTGTTACCTTAAGGATACTACAAATATGGAATTATTTTATCCAAATGATTCAAAATTGGATCTAATGGATTATGCATATGCATGTTATTTATTATATTCTCACAATGTCACAATGGTCGATCATAAACAAAATATTTATTCACATGTGGTAGCAATATAGTTTCATGATGATGTGTGAAAGAGACCATAAGAGTAATATCGTCAAAATCATGTATAATTTTTAGCATTACATGAGGTAAGTCGTGAATATGTTTAGTTAAGGTTTATAATTCAACATGTGCGATAAACTTGTGGTCGATCCTTGAGAAGAATGGAATCAACAACCATATATGAAGATAATAATGCATTGTTCAATTGAAAGGATGATGTAGAGATCCAAAAGATTCGTTCATGCGAAAATCTAGCAGATTTATTTACAAAGTCTTTACCAAGAAGAACTTTTGAGCAATTGGTTCACAAGATTGGACTCTGTCATCTTAATGATGTAAGTTTACATGAGGGAAAGAATTAGAAGATGTAAAGAATAATATTATATAGAATGGTGTAAATGAATATGTAGTAAATTGCTTCAAACCATGTTGCACACAATCATCAACTTCATTGTAGTATAATTGGATCTCTGGGTGTGGTGAAAAATCATTCCAAGCTGCTCGAACACAAACAAGAATCATTCCAAACATAGTTGGAATCGTTCCAACAACGTGTGGAATCATTCCAAGGTAACCACCACACACTTTGGAATCATTCCAAAATGTTGTGGAATCATTCCACTACGTGTTGGAATCGTTCCAAGAAGCTATTGAAATTGGTGGAATCGTTCCAACCTGGTTGTACTTTGTCTTCCTCACCAAGCTGGAATGCTTCCAATCATGACGGGTTCGTCTTCCTCTACCACGATTGCAGGGATGCGTTCGTCTTCGTCCACCACGTGAAGAACGAATTAATATAGTGTGGAAAAAACCAAAAATGAAGAGGATAATATAGTCATTTAGCATCAGTCACCATCACTAGCAAGATCACATTTACCCCCAATCCCACTATTCCTTGACCTCTATCCCTCTCACTCACCCCAAAACAAACAAGCTAATCACCAACTATTCCTCGCCTTCTATTCCTTCTGAACATTGAATCACCCAAAAGAACATAGATTAACACCATTAGTAATTGAGGACTAATTTCATAAATTTTGAAAGTATAAGGACTTAATTAGACCAAACTTTGGAAAAGGGACTAAAACCAAAATCATTTAATAGTTTAGGGACCAAAAACATAATTAATCTTTCTTTTAAATTAAAATATCCACCTGTCAAATCTATCATTTAAGTAATAGTTCTTTAGAATGTCTTTTATTTGACATTTTTTTTAAAATTTAATTATTTTTTAAATTAAATTACATTCAACATAAAAACAAAAAGAATATGTTAGATGTATAATTAACTCTTTGTTTAAATTATAAAAGGTTATAAAATAAAATAAAAAATCATATGTCTAAAAATTAAAATTAAAAAAACTAGAAAACACCATTTACGTAGCCACTAATATTTTTTTTCTTATTTAAATTTTGTTACTTTATAAATCAGAATGTTTCTAATTGAATTCTTATTATACGTTTTTGTTCTGTTAATTGTTTAACGTATTTTTATTTTCATGTAAGTATCTTACCTTTTTATTTTTTACGTTAAAAGAATTATATGATTATTATTTTCCTTTTCTTATCTTCGGTTTACTCATTAATTTGTTTGTTTTCTCTCTAATTTTCTTTCGGTTGATAATAAATTGACTCTTTCTCTCTTAAAACAAAGTTAATTGAACGACATAAGAATAAAAAAAAAATACAAGTCGATGGACGAGTTATATTATAACATTGATGACAAAAATCAAATAATACAACATTAAAATAAAAATAAAAATTAATTTAATCAGACAAGAAAATAAGATTCTTCCTTATGAAATCTATTAAAAATACTTGAATTTATGAAATGGTTAAAACTCATTTAACTTACATCTTTTACAATTTTTTGGATTCATTATCTTTTTAATTTTTAAACTTTGATCTATAATTAAAATTAATTTTTGTTCGAAACTTCAATACATTTTAATCTATAAACTTTAATCATACATAAATATAATAAAAGAAAAGTTAATATAATTGAATTAAAAAAATTATATTTATTATTTTTAAAATTTAGAGACAAAATATACGGATAGTAAAAAATTTTAATTCTTTAGTAATAACATTTATTTAGAAGTAGTAAGTTAGATTTATTCCAATGGTTATTGTTATTAATCAGTGTCGAAAACTGTCACAAAATCTTCAAATAGAAAGTCCAACGCAAGCCAGACACAGAGATAGAAAGTGTAGTGACATTGGAAATTTGCAACCCATTTGGCACGTTGTGAGAAGTAGGGATGGCAACGGGGCGGGGCGGGTACGGGTATCATGATCCCATCCCCATCCCCATAATAAAAATTCATCCTCATCCCCATCCCCAAACCCAACGGGTATACAACTTTTGACCCATCCCCATCCCCACCGGGTAACGGGTATTTTCTTATACCCATACCCATACCCAT
>Ga0214544_1003761_pt1 | contig 30944 bp, 21 predicted proteins | sample CNSS3metaG_FD_160074 | JGI IMG/M metagenome (GOLD analysis project Ga0214544, IMG submission 160074) | Root nodule microbial communities from cowpea collected in UCLA plant growth center, Los Angeles, California, USA - CNSS3 | ecosystem: Host-associated > Plants > Roots > Nodule | place: USA...
AAAGATTGAAGTAAACAAACATTTAAAATATATTTTAATTTGAATATTTGTTTTCCTTTTATATTTTTTAAAATATATTTTTAAATTTTATCAACTAGGTTTCATTAATGTTTGTAAATTTAATAAACGTGTTGTTGGTTCTCATGAAATTTTATTTGGTATTATAATCTAAAATATAAATAATTATAATTTATTTTAAACTTTTATTATTATTATTATTTGTTCTTTGCATTATGTGATCAAATGATGTATTATGACTTTTATTAGTATATAAAAAAGATATCCATTAGAATTTAAAATTGAAGTAAACAAACATTTAAAATATATTTTAATTTGAATATTTGTTTTCCTTTTATATTAAAAAAAATATATTTTTAAATTTTATTAACTATGTTTCATTAATATTTACAAATTTAATAATTGTTTTGATTCTCATGAAATTTTATTTGGTATTATAATAAAAAATATAAACAATTATAATTTATTTTAAAGTATTTGATATCGAAGAAACAACCATCCTTCTAATATTGAATATTTGATAATATTATGTTTTCTTTACCATAATTTTTTATTATTTTATAAAAATTAATTATTATTAATATTAAAGTAGTAAGAAAATGGGTATGCGTACGAGATTATACCCATTACCCGGTGGGGATGGAGATGGGACAAAACTTTGATACCCGTTGGGTTTGGGTATGGGGATGGGAATGGGGATGAATTTTTTTTACGGGGATAGGTATGGGATAACGAAACCCGTGCCCGCCCCGCCCCATTACCATCCCTAGGCGGGAGTGCGCATCAACAAGAGTTTTTGATCGTTGGTTTTTTATGCAGGCGGTTATGAGAACCTGGACTTTGTTGAGCATGACGTTAGAAACTACTTAGCGATCAATACGCGTGCCCTTGGAAAAAATGGGGACGACCAAGCATTGCTAAATCACTTTTCTCGCATGAGAGAACTAAATAGTAATTTCTTTTATGATATTGACTTGGACTCCGAAGATCGTATCCGTAACATTTTTTGGGCAGATGCAAGGAGTTGATCCGCATGTCATGATTTCGGAGACGTGTCCTTTGATACAACGTACCTAACAAACAAATATGACATTCCCTTTGTACCGTTTGTGGGGATTAACCACCACGATCAATCAATTTTATTAGGATGTGGATTACTGTCTAAGGAAGACACAAGTACTTTTTTTGGCTCTTTAATGTGTGGCTGAAGTGCATGTCAAATAAGGCACCAAATGGTATAGTTACTGACCAATGTAAGGCAATGCAAAATGCAGTACAATGTGTGTTTCCAACTACTCGACATCGGTGGTGCCTTTGGCACATCATGAAAAAAATACCAGAGAAGTTCGTTGGCTATGGTAACTACAACGCCATTTAAGTAATTATGATTCCAAATACTTAAAAAGTTCAATATAAGACCAAGCGTTTTACCTATTTGGTTGGGACGTCACACTTGTGTACAACAATTTCCTATCCACATCAAGCGAAACCTTTTCTAATTCATTGCTTGGAACAATTGCTAGGTCACGCCTTTCCTCAAGATTCGGTTCACAATGGTTGTCTTCGGCTTCATGTGGACTAACTTTACAAGGGGAAGGATGAGGTTTTTTACATTTTTTCAAATCTTCACGCAATTTTTTAAGTTCTGCCTCCAACTTATCAATGCGTCTATTATTAATTTCCATTTTTTTTGCAGAAATGGGAGATTTAGGACTAGATTGAACGTCATCAACTTCTTCATCCACCACTCCTCCTTCACGGAGATTTAACGCAGTCCTCAAAATGGGATTTCTTTTGTGTTCTTCGGTTATAGACCATTCCCAAACAATCTACAAATTAATACATTACCCAAGTGATTAAAGCCAATGAAAAAATACTTAACAACCCTGTAAACAACTATAATTGAATATGGACATTAAAAACCTGATTATTTTGAAATGCAAACTCAAGTTTCCCCGTCCTTATGGTCAAAGTTGGCCATTCCAAAATTCTGGGGAAACAACAAACCCGTTCAACAGGACATAAGGAAAGATGTTCCACAGCCCAAAGCTGCAAAATTAAAGCACCATGAATTTCAGCGTACTAATGACAACTTTGAAACGGGTATAAAAAACATACAATTAAACTATTACCTGCATCACTAGAACTGCTCCAACTATGCTAATGGCATACTTATTTTGTTGTTGCACATAAACCTCATATGACCGACTTATGGCATTAATCAGGAAAGTGTAAACGGCACCACCCCAATTATAGTTGCTAAGTGATGCAATGTTATCCAACAATTTGAAAGGTAATGCTCTAATTCTACTAGAGGTAGTGGGGAAAAATAAAACAACAAAACACATAAAAATATATAACCGACAAACACCATCCACATCATCCACCTCATTGCTACTTGCCATGGATTTGATCTTCTTAGTTATAGTATTAATTGTTACAGCCTCACCATCAAACAATGATCCAACTTCCCTACATATTTTGTCATCAAATTTAACTACATCACCTACTATACTCAATCCTAAGCACATGCAAACATCAACACACCTAAGTGGGACTACGTGTTGCATTACACGAAAACCTTTAAATTCTGGAACCCATCTCCTTAGCATCTCCATCAACAGAGGTTTTGAGATATTCAGAGGCCTATCCATTTGCAAACACCATTTGAAAGGTGTACCTTCTACCTTTGAACGATGTATATCTCTTAGTACACAGTTCAGGTGAACAATATATTATGTTTTAACAAAATCACAAACCCGAATCTATTAAGAAACATTTAATAAAATAAAAAATTATTTTGAATTCAAATATCTGTTAACAAAAATTTCGTAAGAATATCAAACTTACCTTGTTTTCATCCTGGTTTGGCAGTTTTCGCTTAACCATTGCGACGTAACAAAGAAATGTGTACACCTACTTAAATTCTTCTGAACTGATGATGTATGAACCGAAATTCTACCTGTAACAACATCAGCAACCCAGACAAATTATTTCAGACAACTTCCAAATGTGGAAGCACATGTTGAACCAAATTTATAAATAAAACACATGCATTACTGTGTCAATTGCCATGGTTAATGGTGCAAGAAAATGGAATAATTAATTCCACTAACAAAATTAATGCCAACAAGCTGTTTTATTTGACTATGCTTGTGTTTTATTCTCACCAATCAAAATTGTAATAGTCTTTACCTCTTATTAAGTTTTCCACATTACAAATTTCGTTGCCCATGATGTAATTTATGATGCTACAATTATTCTCCAATTTTGTATCTTCCTATGAAGTTCTTCTATATAAACTGAGTCAAAATTAATGTCTTAAACAAGTGAGTCAAAATTATATATAAATTAAGTCAAAATTAATAACAATTTGAAAATTAATTATATTAACACTAAACCCCAATTTATCTTCGCATACTTAAACTCAAGTGGCAGGGTTCATGAAACCTAGTTAATGCATGAATAATATATGTGCACATGAACATTATGTAAATTGAGTTGACATCTAGCAGCCTACTTCATACCATAACCAAATCTTCATTTTTCCTGCTACACAGGGATAGAACAGAACCTGAATTTTCTTTCTATACAGCTGTAATATTTTAGCCATTACTTCTACCTCGCCTACATCCTAAAACCGAATCTTTTACAACCCCTTTGACTATTCCAATGAAGTGTTTCTAGAATGTTTTCATACATGTTTAACACATGTAGTACAACCACGTCTCAAACCATAAATGTGCTTTCAAATCTATGTTAAAGTGTTTGTTTGATTCTATAATCATATTGTACTTGCGTCAAAGTTATCACTTGTTCTCTATCCAGAAAAAAAAAAACAATGTTTTGTCACTGTGGTGAAGTGAAATCTCATTTGATATTGTTCACAAAAATATAGTTTACTACTTTAACAACATTTCTTATTTCAAAATCACTTTTTCCGTCAAAACACTTTTAAAAGCTAAATCTATCACACTTTTGACTAATATCAATTGTATAATGAAGTTACTCTCAAATTGTAAACCATATGCATACTTACTTCAAAAGCAATTCAAATTGAGTATAACAGAGGATGATGAAAGTATCTCAAGATTATTAATTATCTAACTTTACAAGTGAAAAGGGTGGTGTTATTTTGTTAGATACATAAAAATAATTTTGAATATTTATAAATTTTTATAAAAGAACACGACTGCCCATTACGTAATGAATGGAAAAGTTAGCCATGAAAAACTAACCTGCAAATAAGTGAGCCTCCTCGACCACTTGTGGGACGACACCGTGGCCAGCCCAAGGCCCGGTCTTAGCTCCGGCAATGGCACGACGCTGTGACACATCACAAGGAACACGTCAGTTTCCGATAAAAACCCTAAACCCCAAAAATGCATTCGACTCCAAGAAGCTATGGTTTCCCATGAAAACCCTAAATCCCAAATTAATTTACAATCGAAAAACCTAACCTGCAACTTCAATGCTTTCCGTCAACCACCGTCGGGAACGTTCCACTGTGATTTCGTCTACACCGTCGAGAACTGCTTTTGTGTGGGTGGGATTGGATGTGCAATGATAATGGGGTTTGGGTAAATGCAACGAAAATTTTAATCAACAGAAATTTGTAGAATGGTTCTCTCTCACCGTGGGGAAGAAAAGCTTTAGAGGAGGTGATAAAGAACTCCATTTTTTGAATCACCTCCCTTTTCTTCAATTTCTCTCTCACACGTGCAGTTTCCCATTTTTTTAACTCACAAAATTCATTTAATATATGCCACGCCAGTTTGTCAAAAACTTTGTAATATTTACTTTGTCAAACAATCATATATATATATATATATATATATATATATATATATATATATATATGACTTGACACCATGCTTTTTCAAATACGTTTGAGGATAAGTTATATGCATTTTTAAAGTTTAAACATATTATTAAGTGAAAGCAAAGCAATGATTGGTGGTAATGTGTAAACTTACCGTCGGATATGGCCATTTGGAATGTGATTGCCACCAAGCTTCTAAAAGGGAAGTGGTGTCACCTGGGAGCCACTATTCTCTTTCATTGAATTTATTCTCTTATATACACAATCTTCTCCTAGTAACCCTGGTCGAGACCAAGTTATGTAACCATATTTTTCAGTTTGTGAAAAACAATACTAATCATGAATCAGAGAATAAGTTTTTGGTTCTGTAATCCTAAATCATAGTCCCTATTTTAGCTCACAACTCATGCCTAACACGTTCCATCAAAGATCTTTCAGTTTCGGTGGGAACAAGAGGTCCAAAGTTGAGACTATCAGCACCATCCGTGCTTCCTTCGTATAAGTTACATTACTCTTAGCCTGGTCTTCTTTATTGTCTGACATTTTTGCACTCGTTCCTTCTCTAGGAGATACACCTGCTCATATACCATGCATACACCTTCATTTTAAATCTTCCATCTATTTTCTATGCATGCACACCAAATAATATTAATGGAAAGGATCACGTGTTTGCAAAAAGCACCACAATCTTTATTCCTAATGAAAACGAAATCGTAAATCATAATTTTAATAGGATCCCACCAGATTCATGCCATGATATCTTTAGTTTTTCTACATGCATGCTTGGTCCTCTCCATCAACACACTATGCAGGGAAAACCCTTGTAATTAATTAGGCTTTTAAGTCTTAATAATGTGTCTGGTTCAGAACTAGCATGTATATATAAGACTGACTATTTTTTTATAGAAAGGCAGAAAAAGGGGAGAGAAGCATTTCATTCCAAATTTTGTTTACGAAAAACAGAGTTTCTTAACCTAAAGGCTATGGCATTATTCAAGTATTTTGAGAGATAAATAACAAAGAATTTGCATATCGCAAAAGTAACTTCACGTTAAAAGGTATATAATCATGGATATTTAAAGTTGCATACAAAACAAACCACATGATGCTTGTCTAGCTAAATCATATAGGTGAATGATATTTTGACTACTAAATTTTGACAACTTTCTCTTACAATATGATGTGTCATCTTTTAAGTGGTTTTGAAATATTGAAAATGAGAAAATGGAAAAATAAAAACCACTTAGAAAATGATATCTAAAGTTGTAAGAAAAAGTTGTCAAAATTTAATTATCAAAAAAATCATTTTCCAATCATATATCTCCAATCAGAAATTGGATTTTGATAATATGGCTCATATGTATTGTGCTAAAAATTTTCTCAATAATTAAAATGCTTACATCATAGTACTTTCACGAATTAGGCATCTAAGACAAATCATTCACCACAAGCTATATATATTTGTTTGTCACGAATAAACAAGCTACCATGCAACAAAAAGATTGTTTTTGTCATTTCACTCAAAAGCAATGGAAATTTCCTTGGAAACATTTATATCCAAATGAGCTACCATGCAACAAAAAGATTGTTTTTGTCATTTCACTCAAAAGCAATGGAAATTCCCTTCGCAACATTTATAAGCAAATGACCGATGCTTGGTTCCAAGACTTTCAAACTAATCAGACATGAGCAACTCCAACATATTACAAGTCCAATCATTTAAAAACATAATAAACATAAAAATATTAATATCAAAAGATAACATGAAAGCTCTTGCTAAAGTTATTTTAATGTAATGTTGTCTTGAGATTTTACCAGTAGCATCTGCAATAGTACAATTACTCATTAGACAAGCAAGTGAATCCCTTATACACACAAAGGACCCCATTAAGAAATTTAATCCACCAGACAAAATCGACCGCCATGAATTCACTAACAACTCCTTCTCTTTTTCTTTTTGAATTTTAAGGTAGATATATAAAAAGATCCAAAGTAAGAAACTTTCAATCCAATGAAAGCAATTCAAGATAATTAATAACAACCCAGTAACCGTTAGTATATTTTGTAGTTAAGCCAAAAGCAGAAACTGCTGTGACAGACATAGGCTCTGTGCTGTTTCTTTTTCTGTTAGCATGGTTACTCTTTTTAACCCTTATAAAGGGTTGTATTGCCTTTATAATAATACAGTCAACACAACATTGCTTATTCATTCACTCTCTCTTCAAATCCTTTATGGTATCAAAAGCATAGGGTTGTCCACAGGTAATGCTTGAAGCACATGTTTCTTTCTCAGTAAAAGAACATGGGAGAATTTTGTCTTGGAATCTTGGGCACGTGAGAAGTTAACGAAGGTTCAAGATTCTAAATCAAGAACGAAGTCATGGTTGGGTTCAGAGGGATGATGCAAGGGTCGGTGCCGATCTTTGACGGCAAGGTGTTTGATGATTGGCACATTAAGATGCAAGCTATCTTTGGCTTCCGAGATGTTGCAGAAGTAGTGAGTGAAGGCGTGGCAAAGTTGAGTTTGAAGACCATAGAGGAAGAAAAGAAGAATCACAAGGCACAATTGAAGTTGGATAGTAAGGCCAAATATCTTATCTATCAATGTGTAATGCCAAAGATCTTCAACAAGATTTCAAAGGCAGCCACTGCTAAGGAAGTTTGGGAGATTTTGGTCAAGACTTATGGTGAAAAGGACAAGAACAAGAAGGTAAGATTGCAAACACTGTGGCCGCGATTTGAGTTTTTGACCATGGATGAAAGTGAAACCGTGATAGATTATTGCAACAAGATTCAAGAACATGTCAATGCAATGCGGGCTTGCAAGAGTACCATCTCAGATCAGAGTATTATGGACAAGATCTTGAAAACCCTACAACCAAGGTTTGATCACGTGGTTGTTGCTATTGAGGAAACACATGATTTGGAAACTATGGAGATCGAGGAGCTGTAACATTCATTGGAGTCACATGAATACAGAATGAATGAACATCAAGTCTGCCAAGAGCAAGTCTTGCAAGCTCGTTCATCATACAAAGGAAAAGGAAAAATGTTCGAGAAGTCAAGCAAGAGCAATTCTCAGCATAAAGACACACAAGAACATAAGAACGAATGTGTGGCTAAGTTTGGAAAACGCAATAACCAAAGGCTATTGTTAACTCTGATGGAGAAAAGGAGTGGAAATTTGCTAAGAATTGCTGGAAGGGTGAGAGTGCAAAGAAAAACCCAAGAACCAAGCTCATTTGGCAGAAAGAAAACACGTCTGATTCTGAAGTAGTGATGTTGATGGCAAGAACGAGTGAAGATGAGTCAGAGGATGTATCGTAGTATCTAGACTCTAGATGTTCGACCCATATGACTGGGAAGAAAGAGTGGTTCGTAAAGATGGAGGATGTGGTTAATGGGAAGATCAAGTTTGTTGATGATAGGAGTTTAGTGGTAGAAGGGTATGGTAGAGTTGTTCTTCGAGACACAGATAATAGAGAAGTAGTGATGGAAGAAGTGTTATACGTGCCAGGACTAAAAACCAATTTACTAAGCTTGGGTCAGCTTTTGCAAAAGGGTTTGTGATGAAGATGGAAGACAATAGCCTTAGCATATTTGACCAAAGTAAAGGATTGGTTATTGATAACGCTGTCGTTGAGTTGTTCAAATTAATACTACTAAACTATAACAACTTCAGTATTGTTAAGAAAGTAGTCAACAAAATAGAAAGGGTAAAGTAACCCAAAGTCGTCTCCCGACAAACACGGAATTGATTTTTAACAAATTAATTCTTATAAAAACTATACAAAACGGTTAGTCAAATAAAATAATAAAAATATGGGAGGATTAAGATAAACAAGAATGAAATAGAAAAGATAAAAAGAGATAAAAACAATAGTAAAGAAAATAGATTGATTCCATTGCTTTTTCAAAATAATTCATCATCGGTTATTTGAAGATTATTATTCAATTAATTATTGTTGTAGATTTACAAATTAATCAATGTAAAGTCTCAATTAATTTGTTGGCGTTTTCACTTTTAACCAAAGTACAATCTCAATTAAAAATGAGAACTTTTAGATTATCTACAGTAAATTCAACTAAAGTACAGTCTCAATCAAATTTACTATGCCTAATCATGTCTATTCTTTTATCTCCTCACCCAAATAAAAAGCTTAATTAATTAAAGTAAAGTCTCAATTAATTTTAGTTAGAGTAAATACCTTTAATCAAAGTAAAGCCTCAATTATTAGTAAAAACTCATTCAATCACATGAAAGTTTCTAAATAAAATCAAAGTAAAGTTTCAATTAAATTTAAAAACCTTTGAACTCATATGATCAACATGCATATAGATTTAAAATCTTTACTTTTTACATGATTCAAAGATAAAAGACATAGATAAATGAAAACCTCAACAATAATAAAAAGAATAAAGAAATTATTTTATTCTAAACTCAGAATCTATAATGAAATTACAATGGAATCAACCCTAGACATTTAGAACTCCATGAATGCAAAATAAAAATAGAAGAATGGAGAGAAAGAGAAAGGAAACGAAATTAGGCCCCCCTAAGGGTACCAAAACTCCGAAGTCCCGAACTTGTTCCTTTCTGCTTCTCCCTTGGTCTCTTTATATAGCAATTGGACTAGGCTTTTGGCTTTATGTGTCGGTTGTTAAAATCTTTTATTTTTATTTAATTAATTAGCAATTTAATTTCTGTCAAATTTCCAATATTGACCATTTTTACAATATTGACCTTTGATCAGAGTTTCACCAGTTGACCAACTTTGATCCGTTGTCAGATGTGGACACGTGACAGTGCATTTTCTCTCTCCAGAATTAGGGTTTCCGCAATGGAGGAATGAGTGAGGTTGTCTCTTTGACGGCTGTTGCTGCCGTTTTCCAGCGAGATTGGCAGTGGCGCGCTTGCTGGCTCACAGCGCAAATGCAGTGTTGTGTGGAGGGTTGAAGGCGCGAAGCCGGAGGTTCAAACTACTTCTGCGTGTTGCTGCAATGGAGGTGTTGCGGTGAACGAACTATTGCTGCGGAGCTGCCATGGTTCGTGCTCGCGTTAATGGTGGTGGCAGCGTGAAGATGCGTGAAGGAGGTGGTCCATAGGTGCAGGCGCTGCCGTTGATGAACATGGTGGCCGCGCCGCTTCTGGGTCGCGTTGTAGAGAAGATGGAGAATGGTCCTGGTGCAGTTCGCGTTTTAGGTTGCTGCCATCGAGGGGTGCTGACGGAACTATGGTGTGGACGGCGAACGGTGCGCGTCACTAGTGCGGTCTTCTTCTTCTTCCATCTGGTGCGCGTGCTTTCTGCATCTAGTTCGTTCTCGCTCACGGAGTAGATGATGGTGGCGCTACTACGTTTCTGTTGGCGATGGTGGCACTACTACGTTTCTGTTGGTGATGGTGGCGCTACTACGTTTGCATCGTGCTCACGACGTGAACGAAGGTTGAAGATGGTGTTTCGCTGCTGAATGCGTGGAGATGCGCTGGTTTCGTTGCAGGTGGTGATGGCGGAATTGTGCTTCCATGGTGGTGCAAGTGCGAACTAATGGAGGTGCTGGTCCATTGTCATGCTACTGCTGTCAGTGCTGTTGGTTCACGTTTTCCGACACTGCCATGTGAGAGATGGAGGAGATGATGATGTGGCAATGTCTAATTGGTGCATATGTGTTTGCAAGAAAATTAGGGTTAGGGTTCACATGGAGGAGATGATGATGTGGCAATGTCTAATTGGTGCATATGTGTTTGCAAGGATTAATGCCACATGTCAACATATAGTTGGCCTGATTTGAAAGGTGGAGATGGCCACATGGCAGCATCTGGTTGAATGGAGTTTAAGTGGTAGGAAGGGGTGAAAATAGACAAAGGCAGGGGTGTAGAAGTAGATTTTCTGCAGCCTATTTTTGAAAAGGGGAGTGTATAAGTAATGTATGGGTACAAAAGTGTTTTTTCCAGAACTTGCTGATTTTAGCCTTATTTAAAGGTGTTTTGTAATTTCAATCAATTTATTTTTCCACCTTTAAATAAGCTTAATCTTAATTTCAGCTACATCAACAAACGTTAAAATATCCAAAAAATAATTTATGCAACTAAAAATCACTTTTTAAGACATTTTTATCACACAAGCTCAAACAGCCTAATTATCATAATTATCAATTAAATTACTTTTTAAGCACAAAAATTCAATTAAATACTCATAATTAAACATTGAATGAGGGCAAAAATACGCACTCATCATTTACAAGGCCAAAGTAAATCCATAAGGTGAGATTGTTAGATATAAGGCCAGGCTTGTTGCAAAAGGCTGGAGTGGATTATGGTGAGGTATATGTACTCATGGCCAGGATGGAACTGTGAGACTTGTAGTGGCTTTAGTAACTCAGCTTGGTTGGACATTACATCAATTAGATGTAAAGTCAACTTTTCTCAACAGAAGGCTAGAAAAAGATGTTTATATGGTGTAGCCCCCAGGTTTTGAAGTCAGAATGCAACACGGTATGGTATACAGGTTGAGGAAAGCCTTATATGGGTTAAAACAGGCCCCGACAATCTAGAACCAAAGAATTGATCAATTCATGAGTAGCATTAGCTTTGAGAAGTTTGCTTCAAAGCATGGTGTCTATGTTCATTGTAGTCAAATAAGAGGAAGACCTGAGAAGTTGATAGTATGTTTGTATATAGATGACTTGTTGGTCATAAGAAGTAGTGAAGCCTTGATACGTAAATTCAAGGTGCACATGCTTAGTGAGTTTGAGATGAGCGACTTAGGCAAGTTGGGTTACTTTCTTGGCATAGAATTTACTGAAACTGAGGGAGGAATTGTAATGCATTAGTCACGATATGCAAAAGAGATATTGAGAAAGATAGAGATGAATTAGTGCAATGCACCAAATACTCAAGTTGAGGTGGGTCTGAGACTAGAAACAAATACAGAGGAAGAAGTCGTTGATGCTACAGCCTATCGTAGTATGGTAGGGAGTTTGAGATATTTGTGTAACACACAGCCAGATGTGAGTTACATGTTGGTGTTGTGAGTAGGTATATGCAGAATCCAAGAGTTTCCCATATGAATACAGCAAAACACATTCTTAGGTATGTGCAAGGAACACACAACTGTAGTATTTTGTTTCCAAGAAGAAAGGGAGGAATAAAGTTGAGAATCACTGCATACTCTAATGCAAATTGGTGTTGAGACAAGTGTGATAGGAAGAGTGCAATAAGGTATTTGTTTTTCCTTAGAGACTCGGAACGAAGGAATCAATTGTTGCTTTGAATTCTTGTGAAGCTGAGTATATAGCGGCGTGTGAAGCAACCTATCAGGCTACATGGTTGAGTTTTGTGATTGAAGGTTTAAAGGTGGTACTAGCAGGGAAGATCTAGCTCCTTGTGGACAACAAGTTTATGATTGATCTTGCTAAACATTTGGCTTCTCATGGGAGAAGTAAGCACATTGAGACAAAATTCCACTACATTCGTGACCAAGTGAAGAACGAAAAGTTAGAGTTTTGCCACTGTAAGGCGTGTTAGAGTTACTAATGTAAAAGAAATTTTGGCTTAGGGAGGTGGTTGGTATATTTTGCAGTTATGCCATAAGCAGAAACTGCTATGTGACAGATATTGGCTCTGTTCCGTTTCTTTTTTTATTAGCATGGTTACTCTTTTTAGCCCTTATATAAAGGGTTGTATTGCCTTTATAATAATACAGTCAACACAACGTTGCTTGTGCATTCATTCTCTCTCAAAACCCTTTACTAAAAAAGCAACAACCAATGTCAACATCAAGATTTTTAAAAATGATCCAGCACCACCATTTTGATCATAATATCAACATCTAGATTTTTAAAAAGCAATCCTGGGATTATACTAGTATGAGGTTGACGCAGCACACACTGGGATAAAATGACATGTTTTGGTGTCCTGAAACTCGTACCAACAGATCGCACATTGAAACGGAATTTAAGGTTGAAACGAAATAGGATTTACGGTTTATCAAAATAGAACAAAACTTTTGTGCAAAAATGGAGTCAAGGATTGCGGATAATACCTTGTAATTTCAGTGCCCTCAACGATGATAGGCTAGAGGCAAACAGTGCATACGACACTGATGATGACGCAGACAATGCTGATGACACAGATGACAATATATACGTCGGTGATGACGCGAACAAGATGTGAGTAGGAGTAAAGCTTGGAGTGAAATTTGGAACTATTCGTCAAAGTGAATTTCAAATAGGGGTGAGAGTTGAGAAAGATATTTTATGGAGGAAAAGGCAACGTGGGCCCAAAATTTTTCTGCGAAAATTTTTAACATAAAATAGACAGCGTAGTGTGACATAGTTATCACTGATACCAACCTTTATATGATCAATCAAGTCATAGCTTATCTCAATAATTAATTTTCACATCAAGGGCCTTAGTGAACTAAAGTATTTTTTGGTATTTGAAGGTGCTAGATCCTAGCATGGTTTGGTTCTAAATCAACAAAATTTGTCTTCAAATTCTTTCTGAATTTGGACTTATTCACGTTCCTTCTAAATATCAACTTGCTTATGTGTTTACTAAGTCTTTGTATCCAATACCCTTTGAAGAAAATGTGTTTAAGATGAAATTAATTGATATTCACAATCTATCTTGACAGGGGTATTAAAGATAGTTTTATTACTTCAGATTGTATCTTTTTCTGTTGAAGGTTCTAGTTTTGTTAGAGGTAATTATCCTCTGGTTCTCTATTACTTTGCTCTATATATAGCTAATTCTTAGTTGATTAATTGAAATAATTAAAGTGTTTTCTATATCTTTGTTTCTTTATCTTTGAAATTGTTAATGAAAAATGGCAAGTAAGTAGGTCACATGTAGTAAATAATAAATATCGTTATTTCTACAAAAATTTTATTACAAAATTATTTAATTTTAGAAGGAGTTAATTAGTTGAGGTTATAATAACCTCTAGTAAAATACAATATACTAGAGGTTTTAAAAACCAGAGTTAAGTAGCAGAGGGTTTTTTAAGAACCCGGTAAAATTTAAAATTTAATTAATTTTTTCATTTTCATTTCTTTTATAAGTTTTAATGTTTTAGAAACAGTGTCTCAGGAGATGTCTGTCGCGTGGTCGTGTTCTTCAACGGAAAAGATCTGTCGCGTGGTCGTGTTCTTCAATAGAGAAGATCGTTTAAAGGTCTGAGGAACCGTTTCTTTCCGCATCCTTCTCCACCGTTCTTCACTGTCGCATGAAACTTCTACAGGTAACGAAGATTGCTCTCCCTTGCTTCCAATTTCGTTTTCATACTTTATCTCCCTATTTCGTCTTTCGATTTTTTTCTTTCGATCTCCCGATTTCATCTTCCAGCATCTCAATCTCTGCTTTGTTTTCATCTCATTTGCTATTGCGTTCGATTTTTTCTTTCGATTTTTCCTTAATTTCGTTTCTCTTTCCGATTTTGTCACTGGTGTGCGATTTTGCCACCACCAAGTAACCGTACCATAGCCATTACAATTGCAGTGTGTTCGATTTTGCCACTACCAAGTAATTGCCCCATTGCTACTTTCGTGCTCCTCTTTTCATGTCAAGTTTTCTGCTCTTTCAGTATTTTCTGTTTTCTGCTATTTGCATATTTTATTGTGCGTGGTAATGTTAATGAGAAAAACAAATATCTCTTATCAGCTTAAATAATTGGTGTATTTGATGTGGGGTGAAATGGTCATTGGGGGTGATTGATGAGAAAAACAAATAGGTGTATCTTAGTTAAGGATCTAAAGAACTAGGCAGTTGTTGAATATATGATTTTATTACATTAAATAGAGGAGTATGACTTGATTACTTCAAATAAGGAAACATATTAGCAAATATTTCCTAGTATTAGTTATTATTTTGTTTATTTTTACCATACCTCCTTTTTCATTATAAATAAGAGTACTCATTTGTGTACCAGATACACAGTTACAAGTAAATTTCTCAATAGCAATCAGGGTTAAAACTATGGATTGGAGACTTCTGATAGGTCATGAAAACTACAGCTGATAGAAGACCCTTATTTGGCCTGGAACAAGTATAATAAAGTAATACATGGAAATACTATATTAGCGTGTTTGAACAATCTTATAGGAGTGATTGCACAATGGTTTATTGTTTCTTTGGTTGACTTATTCTTCTATAATATTGGATATGTGATTTTCTTTTCTTGAAATACATGAATATAATCTACCTAGTTAACTCCAATAAAAAGGATATTATAGATTTTAGGAATTTTCATTATTTTATTTTCTTGTAAGAGTTCAATGTTCATTTCACACAATACACATGGCGGCAATAGGACTTAGGTATTGGCCACACATGCTACTGAGACAAGGTTGTATGTTTAGTGTTAAAGTTAATAGTGTCTTTGTCAAACTCGGAAGGAAAGGAAATAAGCTGAAGTTTGTTGGGATTATTGCATCCCAATGACTTGGAAATTGTATAATTCATCAGTAAGTGTAATAAAATACTGAAACCTTATGATGTTGGACATGACCTGAACCCTGTACATTAGAATGAGTAACAAAAGTTTATATGACTCAGTTTCACTCTTGTCCTGTCTAAGGAAGCCTGAATGTGCTCTCTAGTTGACATGATTCATACCTTAAGCACTGTAAATTGCATTGCCCAAAACTTATGTCTTCTATGACAATACTTCGTCACTTCTAATAATTAAGGGTGATAATATCAGAGCATCAGTTACTCTTGATGGTCCTATTCTTAGTTACATCCATCTAGAATGCTTTCTAAATTATCCTGAGTAATTGCTGTTATTTATTTATTTTTTAGTGAGGAAATATATCATCATGAACCATTCTGAAATGTTGTTCTTGGTCATAGCTTGAACTTGGAATTGGCCAGTTTTATGATGTGTCTGTCCCGTTGAAGTCAAATTAAAACATTTATTTCTGTTTGATGTATAATATATTGATGGATACATTGGCGTACAATCTTAGATAAAATTTAAAAAGCAACAACTAAGGCATATGAGAGTTTGATTTTGTGAGAGGCTTTTCCAAAGTTCATCTTTGGGAGATGAGAAAGATCCTGTTGGATTATCAGAGGAATTTTTGATTGGGTATGAAGGCATCATGGCTATGCCACGAAGTCCCTCCTTTTTAGATATGTTCCTTTGCATTCTGATGTAACCATGCTAGAATGATAACAATAAGAAGGGTGAAGATGATGGGAAGAGCAATTTCAATGCTACGCTTAACTTCACTAGTATGAGAATTGGTTTGGAGGGAGCTAAAGCACAATGCAAAATCTGGTGGGTTGTTACTGATCAGTGAATGTCTTGGAAAATAACAATAATCCGATGAGTGTAACTTGAAGTCAGGATCTTGTGAAAAGTTAAAAGAATTGTATGAAAGTTTTATATTTGATAGATGGGCAAGTTCCCTGGGAGGTTTACCAGTGAGATAATTATAACTAAGATCCAACTTATCTAGTATTGATTTCACTCCCAATTGAGATGGAATCTCACCAACAAAAAAGTTATGACTAAGATCAAGGTCATTGACACAAGCAATTTGAGAAGTTAGGTTTCCATTTAATCTATTGTGGCTTAAACCAATTACTGAAATGGAGGGACATTTCACAATCTCCCATGGAATTTGATGAGATATACAAAGTGAGCATTTTGTCCATTTGAAAAAGTTTTGGAGGTATTAAACCAAAGAGTTTATTTTGAGAAAGACGTAGAGCAACCAAACTGGATAAATTCTATAACTGAACAGGTATGTGACCTTGCAATTGGTTAGACTCTAAATAGAGATCTTTCAAACTCTTGAGTAGACCTAATGTAGGAGGTATTGAACCAGAGAGAAAATTGTTTGAGGTGTAATTGGGTTAGATTTGTCAAATTGCCTACATCTAATGGAATAATGCCAGTAAAAAGGTTTGAATCAAGGTTGAGATAAACCAAGTTCTTCAATTCACCCAATGACAAGGGAATGAAACCACTAAGAGAATTTCCAGAAAAATCAAGACGAAGAAGTTGAGTGAGATTTGAAAGGGCTTTAAGTGGTAGCTTACCTTGGAGGCTATTGTGAGACAAATCAAGATGGGTAAGCTTTGTAAGTGTGCCAATTTTTGTAGGGATGCTTCTCCTCAGACCCATTCCATTTAAATCAAGAAACTGCAAATTGGGAAAGACAGTCACATTCAAGTTTTGCAGTTCTTGCATTGGAGGAATTGTGAAAGGGAGAATATTAGATAAGCCAATGTAAGTAACACTTTCGGCTTCATCACAACGAACACTATCCCAATCACAATGGTTTGAAATATTTCTGTAATCATTCCACCAACCACTCTTGACCAAGGCCTGTCTTTCTTCATCGAAGGATGAGGAGTTAGAAAGTGGGAACAAGGCAAAATAGGAACTAACAAAGATCAGCGCAGTAGCTAATAAAGTGCAGTCAGATCTTCTTCTCATAGTTATTTGGTGGGGAGGAATTGAGTTTGGGTGAGATTGACGACTTGGAGAGGCTTCTGGGTGTATGTGGTGATGAAGACGGTCTTTGGTGTGATGCTACCTTGTCCTCTTTCGTTACTTGGGAACCACCCGTGAAGGAATTGGAATACTCGATGTCGTTGAGTGAAAACGATGCCCATTTATTACCCATCACTTTTTCTTCTTCTACCATGCATTCAATGAGTGACACTTGCTGGAGCACTTGGAGTTCCTTAGATCTTTCAGCCATGGAAGTGTTCTCATCAACTCCTTGATCAATTCAATCTGATGATTTTACATGAACTTCATAAGATCTGATCTTCTTCTTATTATTTGAAAAGAAGAGAAGAAGCAGAGAGAGTTAATTAATTACGCTACGTACCTCACATGTGTTCCTATATTATAAAAAGGTAGAATCTTATAGAAATTGTTTGTGTTTAGTGGATGTAGAATAAAGTTGTATTTGGGGTCATGGAAATGCAGTTGAGAAAGCTATATATACCCTCGGATCTAAAACTCGGTTCACGCAGCCCATTTGTACCTTTTGGAATATATACATATTAATCATATAGATACTATAAACTTGAATTTTCTATGCAATCTCTTCACTCTTCATATCATACATTAATTCTTGTAGTCGTTGATTTCAGTCAAAGTTTTATAGTTACATCTCAAATCTAATATGTATTCAACACGACAATATATTAATTCGTATTACAAATATAAAAAAAGTATGTTTATCATATTTAAGAATTGTATATTATTGACGCTAATGAGTAAAAACTGTGTTTTAATTGTTTTTAGACGAACGACGACAGTTTTAGTCGTTTCTAGATGGATGGCATTTGTTGTAGTCGTTTTAGATAACAAAGGTTTATGCATGTTGTGGGATTCAGAGTGATGGTTTTTTTTTTTCATATCCATGTACTAATAATTTCCCATGACTCATCAATTCCAAATTTTTCACATGCCTGGTCCAAATGGAACCCTAGTCATTTTTGGGGTAAGGTTTCCTTCACCTTCTTCATACCCACGAGTGGTGCATGCAATTGATATTAGGATTGAGTATATTTCATAGATTGACTCCACCCAATGACGAGAAAGACCCCTATAATAGTTGCGTATGAGTGTTTCATAAGTGGACTTTACCCCAATGATGAGGAAGAACCCTAACACTGGCGTAGGACACACACACACAAACACTATTACCTTATAACAAACTATATCTTTCAGAACCCTTCATCCTCCTTTCAAGCGATTGTTCTCAGTCTTAGTGTCCCTTTTGTCAGTCAGATGAGCGTATGGTATGTTGATGGGAAAGTGTAGTGATTGTTTAATAACTAGTTAGATCGAGTCATACGAAGCACTTTCTTACAAGTAATAGCTCAATATTCCTAAGAAAGAATTTGTGCTCTGTATACCACTGAATGTTTCAAACACAATCCCAAATGTGTCTCCTTTTTTTACATGATTCATTTCTTTATTCGTTTGAAACACACCACACACACTAAGAATGAATCAAGGTCATATACAAATTCAAAAAACATAGGTTATATTATGTTTATCTTCATCAAAAACTTAAATGAAAGCGTAGCCGTAACATTATATTGATGGTTATGTCTGCGCAATCAATCAGCTTTCCATTAAATTTGTAAGCTAGTAAGTAACCTAACAGATACACTACACCCTATTTATTTCTTAAAATAATAGATATATGAGTAAATTCTGTTTTACAGGTACATGAACTATAAAATTCTCGTACATATTTGGAGCGTTGTAAGAGTTCAACATCTAAGAAGCCATAGAGCATATTGTATCTTCTAAAGAGGTATTAAAACCTTGTGCTTTAAGTCTTCCTGGTAGTGAATAATGAAAAATTGAGATTTTTTTGTGGTTACTACATAGAATAGGAATATATGAGAAAGAGGAATATATGATCGTGGGTGGGAAAATCAATATTTTTTTCTATTCTTATATCATTTGTTACATTTTTTTCTTTACTAAATATATTTTTGTTCTCATAAACAGACTATTCTTAATGGATTTGGATAAGTCTTGGATTGATTTGCCTCAAAATACACAACAATACATGGATGGATTGAATAAATTTCTGGACTTTGCATTTGCTAATAAGAGTGTTGAGGGTAAGATAATTTGTCCATGTCCGAAATGCAATCTTAACAAATGGCAAAATCGAGGAGCAACATATGAACACTTAATTCTTCATCCTTTTCCAAAAGGTATACATTTTGGCTTCTACATGGTGAGACAAATTATGTACAACATACAATTTCAACACCTCCAATTTTCCAATCGAATGAGGATAGAGGATTTGCTAATGATCCCATATGTGACATGGTTAATGATGCATTCGGAAATTTTGTAAACACTCAAAATATGGACAATCATGAGAATATGCGACCTGAATCAAGCCAAATGATGCCTGATGAAATTGCTCAGTATATGAAGTTTATGCATGATGGACAACAAAGTTTGTATGAAGGATGTGACAAATATTCTAAACTTTCTTTCTTGCTCAAATTGTACCACATCAAATGTCTATGCAGAATAACTGACAAGGCAATGTCAATGATATTGGAGTTGTTAGCAGATGCCTATGATTATGCTAAAATTCCATCTTCATTCTATGAACCTAAGAAAATCATTAATAAGTTTGGCCTTCATTACACCAAAATTGATGCTTGCCCAAATGATTGCATGTTATACTATGGAGAAGATAAAGTTAGGGAATTTTGTACGAAATGCAATGAATCTAGATGGAAGAAAACAAAGAAGAGCAATAATATTGTTGGTGCTACTAAAAAACAAAAGAAAGTTCTAGCTAAAGTTTTAAGGTATTTTCCATTGAAGCCACGCTTACAACGAATGTTTATGTCTTCTAAAATAGTTGAGCATATGCAATGGCATGCATCAAGAAGTACACATGAAGGCATATTAAGGCATCCAAGTGATTTTGAAGCATGGAAGAACTTTGATCTAATGAATCCTCAATTTGCTTCAGACCCTCGAAATGTCAGACTTGGTTTGGCTACTAATGTGTTCAATCCATTTGGTGATTTGAGTACATGTCATAGTACTTGGCCTATTGTACTTATACCTTACAATCTTCCTCATTGGATGTGTATGAAGCAAAGTTCATTCATTCTTTCCATGATCATTCCTGGTAAAAAAGCACCAGGAAAGGATATTGATGTATATTTAAGGCCATTAATAGAAGAATTAAAAGAGTTATGGAACATTGGGGTTGAAACTTTTGATTCACATAAGAAAGAAGTGTTTCATATGCATGCAGTTATATTATGGACTATCAGTGATTTTCCTGGTCTTGGAACCTTATCTGGGTGGAACACACATACTGGGTTGGCTTACCCTAGGTGCAATTTTGACATAACTCCTAAGAAGATTCAGGGTAAATTTTGTTTCATGAATCATCGACGTTGGTTAAATGCAGGGCACAAATTTAGATTATGCCGTAGTCGTTTTGATGGAAGTGTGGAAAGTAGAAATCCTCCTTTGAGAATATCAGGAACAAATGTCTTACAACAAGTTCAGAATGTTAATATTGTATTTGGGAAAGACAACGGAAAGGTCACCACCCTATTGATGGCCCTCTACAATAGAGAAAAAAGAGTATATTTTTTGAACTTTCTTATTGGGTGAACAATTTATTGCACCATAATCTAGATGTTATGCATATTGGAAAAAAAATGTATGTGATAATGTGGTCTATACATTATTAAACCAATGTAAAAAGTCAAAGGACAACCTAAAGGCACGAAATGACTTAAAAGATTGGGGAGTTAGACCTGATCTTTGGCCTGATGCAAATAACAAATATCTTCCGGCTATATATACATTGACAAAAGAAAATAAACATATATTTTTGAAAACATTGAAGAACATCACTGTTCCAGATGGCTACTCAAGTAACATTAGTAGATGTGTTGATGTTAAACAATCTAAGCTTGGAGGATTAAAAAGTCATGATTCCCATGTTTTGATGCAACAACTTCTACCTTTAGCAATGAGGAAGACGCTCCCTAAAGAAGTGTGCTCTATTTTGATTAATCTGTGTTCCTTTTTTAAGAACTTGTGCAATAAAGTTTTAAAAGTGGATGAACTTAACCAATTGCAAAATAGAGTTGTTCTCACATTAGGTCACATGGAGATGTTGTTTCCTCCTTCATTTTTTACAGTCATGGTTCATTTGATTGTGCATTTGGTGGAAGATGCCAAGATTGGAGCACCTGTCCAATATAGGTGGATGTATCCCATTAAGAGATATTTGGGAAAATTGAAGTCTTATGTGCGTAACAAGGCTCAACCAGAAGGCTCAATAGCTTAAGGTTGTCTAGCTAAAGAGTCCTTAACCTTTTGTTCTAGATATTTAGATGGAATTGAGACTATATTTAATCGAATAAGGCGTGTTGATGACGAACCCGACACCATGGCATCTAGTGTAAGTGGTTTGTTTCCACCAGTTGGAAAACCAGTTGGGGGTTTTACTTACTTCTCTTTATCAACAAAGGAAAAGTTACAAGCACATCGTCATGTATTGACTAATTGTGCCCAAGTTAACCCTTTTCTTCATTAAGTACTTTATCTTTACAACTTTTTATAATTCATCTACATTGAGGACTAACCATGTAATTATTTCATTTATTTAAATTAGAGAATTTAGAGAAATTGTACGAAGACAGTTAAGAAGTCGTACACGATCATCCTCTATGATAGATAAGAGGGTTCATAGAGAATTTGTGGAATGGTTTTCTCGTCGGGTATGTCTAATTTACATTCTTAAATTTGATAATATTAAAGATATCCAATTATGTTGATCATATTTTTCTTTTTTTTTTAGATAAAGAATGACTTAAATGGACCTTACTCAGATGATTTAAAGCTCTTAGCTATGGGTCCAATTGATTGTGCAAAGCGCTACAATGCTTACAATGTTAATGGCTTCAAGTTTCGTATGTTAGAGAGAGATGATGGACTTAAAACACAAAATAGTGGAATATTTGGTACTTTTGGGACAAGGAGCTATGCAAGTAGCATTGACAATCAAATGCAATTTGGGGGTGTGCCTTATTATGGAAAATTGGTAGACATAATTGAGATCAACTATAATGGTCGATTCTCTGTTACTTTGTTCAAATGTATGTGGGCTGATACAACTACTTCTAGAGGGATTATAACAGATGACTTGGGATTTAGATTAGTAAACTTTACACGTTTAATACACATTGGTGATAATGATGATGACGAACCATACATTCAGGCTGTAGAAGCTCAAATGGTTTATTATGTAGTGGATGAATTAGATAAAAATTGGAGCATTCCTGTGCATCTAAAGCCACAAGACTTATATGACATTGGTGGAGATAATGATGTCACTTTCCATGAATGTGAACCATTTGAACAACAAAATTTGGAAACTTTATTTCCAGATGGAGAAGGGAATATACCATTAACAAGGTCATACTGAAATTGAACATTTCTATACTAGTTTTTGTTTAAATTATCATCCATATTACTTATACATGCATTATATTAGATAATCATAATTTAATGAATGTGAATTGACTTGTATTAATGTTATTGTTTATAGAATTCCTGATGATGAAGAAAATATACATGAAGAAGACTAATGACAAAGTTTCAGCCCCTACCCAAAATAGAAGTGGCCAACCATCATCTATAATGTGTCCACCTACGCCTCATCCATCTTGCCCAAGTAAGTTGACTAAGTTTCACCACGGGTTTCACCTATAGTAAGAATTGAAAAGTTTCACCTACTCATACTCCAGGGCCTAGTAATCCACCTCAACTTCCGTTTTCGCCACAGTCCAGCATAACACCTCAATTTGCATCTCAATTTGGTATGATGGTTATATTTCCATGTTAAAAAGTATCTTACTTTTTTCGTGTATTAATCTAATTATTATGCAGCACGTCACATGAATTCCCATCCTATAAAGAATAATAATGAGCAATCTCCACCCCCACCTCACATGAATTCAATGCTTTCAACATCTAAATCTAGTAAGATGTCTCATTTGCATATCATTTTGGTACTTTTAAATTTCATGTATTATCTATTTATTTAGTGACTTGAGTTAATTTGTAGAATGTTTGAAGAAGAGGTTGTTCTCCACTAGCAAGACCAATTCTGCACATGAATTTGAATTTGAATTTAATAATCAACTCAGAAATGAGTTTGTGCATGATTCTACATCTGAATCAACACCAAGGTTACAATCTGATAGTGAAGGGGAAGAAAATGTGGATATTGAGATGCAAAGTAATCAATCAAAGCATGTATCACGTAAAAGGTCATGGCTTGTTGATGTCATTGGTAAGATTGTTAATTTATTGATTTTTATGTGTAATTGTCCAAGCCATATAGTATTTGTGTTTTATGTTTGTCTTAAACTAACAATATATTTCACATGTATTTTGATAGATGATGAAGGCACACAAGTTAGAAAACAATTAACATTGAATGATGTTTGGTTTTTATCTCCCAATGAAAGGATTCTTGTGAAATGGAATAGTGACAACCAACCAATTGATGATAGTGGAGCATTGTTGAATAGGTTTTTAGGTCGTGTTGCAAGAAATTTTAATGCCTTTCCAATCAGCTATCAAAGTTGGAGGAAGATTCCCAATGATTATAAAGAAGATATACTTCAGAAAACCATTTAAGTAATTGACCTATAATTTTTTTTATATGTTTTGATTCTTGTTATATTGCAATAGTTGTTAAACTAGTTGTGTAATAATTTTGAAGGCCAAGTTTCTAGTGGAATCTAATGCTCATGTGACATATATCTTGAAATCACTTAACATAAAATGGAGTGAGTATAGACAACAACTATAGCAACAAAGAGATGATGGAACACGTAATACAGATGAAATCATTACAATGTGTCCAGAAGGAATGAATAGAGACCAATGGGCTTCTTTTGTTGACTACCGTTTAAATTCAAGGACAAAGGTAATAACAACTATCTTTTCCATTCTTTTAAGTGTTACTTTACTTATTTTTAGTAATTTTCTACATATATGCTTAGGAAATTTCCAAAAAAAATAAAGATAATAGAAAGAAGCAAACAGTTCCTCACACAGGTGGATCGCACGGAAGAATGATGAGATGATAACTTTATTCTTCAATCATTTTTGTTATATCATATATGATTCGTGATTTTCTTAAGTTTTATAGGAGCAAGAGCTTGGTCGCAAAGTTAGTAGGGGAGAAGTTTGGATAGCAACACATAAACATGCTAATGAGCAATTTGTGAATGATGGAGCAAGAGAGATTGGAGTAAGCATAAGTTTTCTAAAGAAAAATAATGAATCAAATTGAATGTTACCTTCATTGATAACATTTTGTATTATTTGTAGGAAAAAATTAAAGCATATGAGACAAATACATCTTCCCTTTCGCAAGATATATCAATTGAAGATTCACTAGCTCATGTTTTGGGAAGTAAAGAACATTGTGGTCATGTTCGAGGAATGGGATTGGGACCTTGCCCTTCTCGTGTGTTTTGATATACTAGGAATTTTCATTTTGGGACATCCTCATCTTGTCCTTCTTATTCGGAATTGCAAAATCAAGTTATTGAACATTCATTTTCATGTGTAGCAATATGATGTTGTTTGCTTTGGATTGTCATGCCAAGGTTGTAAATGTTGTTGTGTTGAATATTATTGGACACTATTAATGTTGTTGTTGTGTTGCTTTGGATTGTTTTCTATAAGTAGGAGTAAGAAATGTAGTATATTTTTTGTTGATAGATTGAGTGTTTTATAATGTTTATGTGTTTTTTACGATTTTAATAATAGATTGTGTTCTAATATAGGTCACTGCATTAAAGTCACAATTGGATGAACAAAATAAACGAAATGAAGAACGTGACAAAAGACTTGATGCAATCATGAACTTCTTTTCTCAAAATTATCAAGGTCAATTGCCTCCTGAGTTGACTATGTTCAATCCTGCACCGGTAATGTTTAAGATTGCATAACTTCTTTTATTTTTCAGAGTTTACATTTGTAATTATGATTCACATTTATATTGTAGGTTTCTGATCAAGGAAGTGTGCCAACTAATACAACAAGTTCTGGACATGAGGAAAATCATATGTGATAGTTGAAGAATATAATATAATGTGGAAGTTAATTGAATCATTTTATGTTTTGAGAACCATTGCAGTACTTCATGATAGTTTTTGCTGACTAATATTGTACTTGAATTTGAATTTGAATTCGTATATTTGTTATACTTTGATATACATTTAGTCATCTATAAATAATTTGTCAATTTGATGAGTTTATATCTATTTATGTATAACTTCATTAAATATAGATTAAAAAAATATAATAAATGTAAATAATTGTGATTGAAAAAATATATATGAATACATAAATGATAAATGAGTAAAAAAATAATATTAATAATTTAAAAATCTATGGTACTTTATGGAGGTTTTGAAACCTATAGTATTTTACGGAGATTCTGAAGCTCATGGTATTTTATGGGGATTTTGAAACCCATGGTATTTTATGGGAGTTCTGAAACCTTTGGTATTTTATGGAGGTTCTAAAACCCATACTAATTTACAAAGGTTTCAAAACCCACGATTTTTTACAGAGGTTCTAAAATTCAAGGTAATTAACTAGGGTTTTAAACCCACAAAACTTAACTGAGGTTTTAAAACCTCTATTAAATACAAGAGGATAAAAAACCTCCATTATTGATTGGTGCTTCTCGGGGTTCGCAAAAACCCCGACTAATACATTCTCCAGGGATGGTTTAGCGGGGGAAATATAAACCCTGGGTAAAGAACTTAGCAAAAGTTTTAACCCCGGGTAATGTAAAAATAAACCTTCGTTAAAACCATTTTTTCTTCCAGTGCTTGTGCAACACATGCTAACTCTTACAATTCACAACTCAATTAGACACAGACCACAAAACACAAAGAAACTCTTTTGGCTTTTTATCATACAGTTAGTGTGCACAAATTTTTTAACATAGAGTATTTACAATTGTCAATATTAGATCTCATCTACTTCATTCTCATGCATTCACAATTATCACAATTCTAAATTCATGTCAAAATTAACTCATAAAAATACTTAAATGACTTTGAGCCTATGGTAACTCATCAAGTTCCAATCCTTTGAATCCTCAACAAAACCCATGCATTAAGTTCAAGATTTTTAGGATTACTAATGAATCATATTTTATCCCTAGATACAAGCTCCATTAGATACTTAATTTCAGTTCTAGGTTCAAAAGACAATTTTCTAACACCTTAAGAACCATAAATTAAGCAACAACAAGCATGAAGCATAGAAATAAAATACTAACATAAAAATGGAAAAACATATGTATTAACATCACAAAATACACAAGATTCATTTTATTACACCTAATGTCAACAAATAGATCTAGCTCTCCATGGTAGAGAACCTAAGTCATACAAATTGAAGAGGAAAGGAAGAAATTGAAACCAAAGAGAGATGCACGCCTTTCCCCAAGATTCTTTGCCCCTACTCCATGCCCCAATCGCGTTTCCACTTCACATTTCCATCTCCAATTCGTGACTCGTCTTTCCCCTCAACCTAAAAGGGTAAAAATTACAATTGATAAAGATTGAAGCCCAAGGAAGAGAAGGGAGAGCTTCCCAGCACCCCAAACAGCCTCTAAGAGCCTCTCTTAGTCGCTATATGTGAAGAATGAAGTGTGGGAGGAGAGAATGATCAAAAACCTCATGGAAAACATGAATAAATACCCAATTTTGACATGTTAATGATGCCACCGCTTGGTGCCATCTCGGCACCATTGAGCACCATCAGTTGAAATGCAAAAAGGGCTTTTTGTCAAACAACTACTCAACCCCATTTTCCACCATTGAGCGCCAATTCTTTCGCATTAACTAGTGCTCAACTCCACTTTTCCACCACTCAACACTACCTCTACAGTGGTTGGTGGTGCTCAACTCTACAAATGTGGCGCTCAACCCAGATAGCTTGACAACACTCTATAATTGAAGCATTAGGCATGATCCCAATGGCGCCCAATGCGGGTATTTATTTCAAATTGATTTTTTCTTTTCCAAAACATGCTCCTTTGAGTTCTTGCTTATTTTCTTCCACTAAAATTGTTCCCTACTTATTTATTTCATGCACTTGAACAAAGAGTTTAAAGGTAAAACAAACATAAAACAACTAAAATACAAAACAATGCAAAACACATTAAACCTAATGATAAAACAAGATAAAAGGTAGAAAATAATTTATTTATTCATGACAATAGACACATAAAAATAGGTAAAAATAGATGTTATCAGAAACACTAATATAACATACTAAATCATTGATGATTAGTTCAAAAGAAAAACACAAAGTCTCGACCATAAAGAATGAAGTCAAACCATATAGAACGAAGTCAAACCATATGTACTACTCCATATGTGGTCACTACCTGATGATCATTTCAAACAAAAATACTCACTTTTAAAGCAATGCTAATATAGCTTTTATCTTCATGCTAGAAGATTTTAACCAACCATGGCACCGGCTAATTCCAAACAAAAGAGCATATCAAAACACAACAAAAAAAAAAACAACAATTCACTTTTATGAGAATACACTACAATCAATTATAATTGACTTGTGAATTAGATTTTAAATTGATCCGTTAATATTAGCCATCAAAGAATTAAAGAATTAATGTCTAAATTGATCTCATCTATTACTCCAAAAAGAAGAATTTTCTAGAAAGATCTGAATTTGCATATCACGAGGGGTAGTGGTTGGTTCTTTGTGATTTTAATGCTGATTTGGTTCTTGGTTGGTTCTTCAGGTGTCTTGTTTGAAATTTCGATAATGGATTTACTTTGGTCCATTGGTTGGTCTACTCCAAACTATATAGAGTTGAAGCTTGACAATACTTTATGCAATTCCTGTTGCAACCTTCTAACATGAGTTTTCTTTACTACGTTGCCAGGACTCAACCCATGCTTCAGGAATAATTAATAATAGGGTTGGGGTTTTGCATAAAGCTACGACAATGCCTTTTTAACAAATATCCCCTTAGACGGGTGACTCATAATTAATAACGTTTGATTGGGAATGGACGTTGCATAAATTTCACTTTACGATCAAAAGTTCATTTCTATTGGGAGAACTCTTGGCACATATATCTTATTCTTTGCCTTCAAGTTTTATGAATAGGTGTTTTTGTTTGATTTGGTTTCATGAATAAGATTTGGTTTACTAATGATTTGTACTCTTTTTCTTTTTTCTTTTTATTTTGACTTTATATAAAAGAATTAAATCTAAACAAATTAATGAAACAACCACATTAATGTCTTCATATACATCACGAAATTAACGGAATGGAACAAGCATTTGATGACCAAGTATAATTTGATTTGAAACCATTTGTATCTATGAAACATCAAAGTTGTGTTATTTACAATGTTACAAAGCTTATGGGTGCAGCTTTTATTTCCTCAACTATATTTTCATTCAAATTTAGATTGAACAAATTAAGGAAGCATAAATATGACACTATCTAAAATCCAAGTATTATTCTTAATTAACTAACTATCTTGGGAGCAGAAATTTCAGTGTTACATATAGGGCAAACCTTCTTAATCTGAAGCCACTTGGTTATGCAATCTGTATGATAAGGGTGCTCACACTGAATTGCTACCAAGGCTTCACCTTCTTCATATTCAACCTGGCAAATCACACAAAGATCAACTCCACTTTTGCTTTCTGCAGAATGAAAAGTGTATGAATGCAAGCATGAACAAATTTCACTTCCTGATAACCCTCTCTTCTCTCGCCCTATAAAATCTCCCAACTCAATCAACTCCTCGTAGGTCAACTCATCCACATCGATCTCATCTTCCTCCATTTCCTCATCATCATCATCATCATCATTGCTCCCTTCACTCTCAAGAAACTGAAGTTCAGATTCAAACTCCTGGCTCAGAAAAAACTCAGAATCCTCATCATGTTCATCGAAAGAGGAATCACTCTCACTTCCACTTTCTAATGATGCAAACGTTGTGAATGTGCCACTTTGCTCCTGCAAAACATTTTCTGGAGCAACATAGTCAGAACTTTCAACTGGGTCAAGCTGATTATTGTGTGATGGTGTTTTCTGGGATGGTTGCTGTTTGCCTTCTTCACGTTGATCCATTGAAGTACAGAATGATTTGGCAAAAGAATTTGTTATGAGTTGGGGTTTGGGAAGAGAAGAATGTGAGAGAGGTATTTGAGGAGATGAATGAAAGCATAAGATATTTGGAAAATTGTTTGAAGATGAAGAAAACTTGCATGTCAAGTAATAGAAAACCGTTTTCATGTATGCTTATCGATATTCCAGATTCTTGACTGTTCCTAGTGATATCTCCATTAACTTTTCTCTTTCTGGATAAGGCAGCTTACGTGCAAAGCAATAGCAAAACATTATCCGTAAGTTGCAATATACCTTGTTCCAAAATGAAAGGTATCATCTCCCAATTATAGTTAATTACCTTGTGATTGTATGTATAGTAAGTTAAATTAATGAAGTAATCTGGTTCTAGTTTATATTCATATCTAAATTTAATTAAAATACATATCATGATAATATTTTTATGATGTTATTGAATTATAGATTATTATATCAAAATGATGGATATATATAATAGTTCTTTATATATATATATATATATATATAGACTAAAAACAATGATTTTGAAAGTGTAGAAACCAAACAATGATCAAGTTTCGACCAGTAAACATTTTTAAATTTAAGTCAAACTTGAGTGACAAAAACATATTTTTTCACACACATATAAATATATATATATATATATCATTGTTTTTAGTCCATATTTTTGGATGGTGTTAAAAATAATAAATATCATATCATGTGTTATTTAATTTTTTTTAACAAAAAAATAATTAGTGTCGGCTAGGCCGACGCATTCCACGAAAATTGAAAAAAATATGTTTTTGTCCCTAAAGTTTGAACTTAATTTGGATATGGTCTCTGCTTGAAACTTGATCACTCTTTGATCCTACACATACAAAATCATTGTTAAAATATAATAATAATGTTACTATTAATAATAATAACATTATATAATAATAATATTATTATTATATAATTATTAATAATAATATTATCATATATTAATAATTATTAATAATATTAATAATATTTAGTAATATAATTATATTATTAATAATATAAACATTATTATTATTATTATTATTATTATTATTATTATTATATAATCTTATTAATTACTAACATTAATAACATTAAAAAACTATTAATAAGAAATAATAATGATAATATTAATATTAATAATAATATATTATTATTATTATTATTATATATTATTATTAATAATATTAATAATAAATAATAATATTATTAATTATTATTAATATTACTACTGATATATTAATACTATTAATTATTATTTATATTATTACTAATATGTTGTTATTATTATTATATAATTATTACTAATATTAATATTAATAATATTTCAAATATTATTATTTATTTTAATATTATTAATAATTATATATAATTA
>Ga0214544_1003762_pt1 | contig 30939 bp, 17 predicted proteins | sample CNSS3metaG_FD_160074 | JGI IMG/M metagenome (GOLD analysis project Ga0214544, IMG submission 160074) | Root nodule microbial communities from cowpea collected in UCLA plant growth center, Los Angeles, California, USA - CNSS3 | ecosystem: Host-associated > Plants > Roots > Nodule | place: USA...
TTTATTTTTTTTTTTTTTTTTTTTTTTTTTCAAAATGAGAAAGAAAAAGTCTTGGCCACACCCATGTTTAAAAAAACAGCTTCGTTGTTTCAACATTTCTCATAGAATTTGACAATATATTATGTATTGTCCCTTTTTAAAGATTCAAATTGACCTATTTTTTTTATTTTTTTTTTAATTTCTTTCATGATGATGGAACTGCCTAGATCTTGTTTTTGATGATTGCTACATGTAAGAGTTATGTTCGTACTATTTACACACATCGGTTTCATTTCTCCTTTGCTATCTTTTTCCTGGTCTCTTTTCGACCCATTCTAACAACATTGAATTGTTTATGCAGAAAATCTCAGTCCTTTTTTTTATCTGTGTTCTCTTCTTTTCAGGTCATTTTCTTCAGAGAAGAACTTGTAGTAAGAAAAAGAATAGGACAAAACCATCTCATGATAACATATTGAAATTGATGGAGCACACACACAAAAGGGACCATACCCTAGAAAAAACATAAAAAATTCTCCTTTGATATTTTATATTGTATCAGATTATATTATATATACACTATGATGTGATGAGTAACACGTATATATTTATGTGGCTACTTCAAAATCAACAGAATCGAAATCCATATAGGGGACAACAATATTGTTGTACATGTATTGCGATTTATTGGCTGAGTTGTGTCTGATATAAGGTTAAATATTCAATGACCTGATTATGACGCAAATTAGAAGATTTTTTTTTTCAATCTAGGGTTAATTATAGTTGTTTAATTTATATAATATCATGTCATAGTTCTTCTCCATTGTTTTTTTCTCTAGGGAATATCATATCATATCCAAAGCATTTTGAATTCCGTGTCACTATCATCATGATGATAACCTCCACCTTAGTCTATTCTTGGATTCTATAATGGCTTTACTTTTCTAAATCATACACTAAGGGACATGCATCCAATTATACAGCATAAGTGATTGCTTAATCCAAAGGGAGGAATTTGAACCTTCCAAGTTTCCTTTTGCATTAATTCTCACTTTGAAAAAAATTCATACACGCCCACAAATCTTGCTGAATTTCAACTATTACATTATTGTACACCACCTTAAAAAATCTTTTTATCGTATCTTTTTTTTTCTCAAGGCTTTGTGAGAAATTAACGTGAGGTTGAAGTGTGAAGCATTTTAATTGTAAAGGAGATTCATTTCCATTAGGGTAAGGGTATAGATTCATTAATTATGTATATATACTACTTACTTAAACATTTGAAATTTAAGAGATTTTCATTTTCATTTTATTCTTATTTTGAAAACCCTCATAGAAAATGAAGAAAAAGTAAAGTAGAAAACTTTTAAAGTGGAATAATATATTCCATAAATTATAAAACTAGTCAATCAGTCCTCCACAGAATAAAATAAACCTACTTTTTTTTTTTTCTTTTTTGTATAAGGAAGAAGAAAAAGAAAAGAAGAGCACATGAATTGATGATGCATATATATCTCTTGCTCTAATACTAAAGAAAGATTCTTATCATATGCATTCTGTACATTCAAGTACACCTTGAAAACTATATATGCTTCTGACATGTGAATATTCATTATTTCGTAAGAAACAGGACATGCAGACCCTATTGTTGTGGTTGTAACATGTGTCGTAGGAAGATCCAACATGCTGCATAAAATGTACATTATGAAAAGGAAAACTAACCTGTTTCTTTAATTCCCAGTTGAGTGAGAACAAAAAGTTGTAATACTAGGTTTTGTGAAAGAATCCAAGACAAGTGTATGAAAATGTGAAATAAAGCAATGAGTAAATTAATACTAAATATATTGACATTGATCTCTACGAGAATGACAACTTGATTACAAAAAGGGCCATTCATAGAACCAACTCTATATAGCATATTAATAGCACCTACCACTCCTTTTTTTCCCTTTCTATATCATATGCTACATAATATAATAAACTACATCAATGAGTGTCCCAAACTTCTAAAAATTTTAGTCCTATTAACATCACAGGCCTTTCATCTGTCACTGCTCATTACCACAATAATAGTTACTGATAGAGATTGAGAACTTTTCTGGGATGTGGAAAATAATGGTTTGTTGCTGTTCTTGGTGGATTTATTTAATTAATTAATTAATATTTTCATTCTCTCTGTCTTTCTATGTAAGTGATGGGATTAATTACCTCACTCACACTTCAAAGGGTTATTAATTACTAATTATTTATGTCCAATTCTAGTCAATATAATCCAAGAGAAGAAGTGCACGGTTGAATTACTATGTGCTTATTTCATTTACTTTTTTAGTCTTTGGCAGTCATCAAAGATTATTGGGAAAAAGTATGACAGATTTTGAAACGTATGAGAGAAAAAAAATACATAAAAAAAAAACAAATTATTAAGTTTAGATTACAATTTTTTCTGATAATGTAAAAGAAAATCGAGAAAGACATATTCACTGATGAATTTAGACAGATTTTCATAGAAGATGAATAACTCAAAATATTCCTAACAATTATATCAGCATTGAATAATATAAAAAAATATGACATTTTTTTTCACCAGTTGTTCTCTTAAGACCTGTTGATGAGGCGTGATATAGGTCGTTTGATGCATGAAAAGCCAAAGTGGGACCAATCACTGAGGGTCATGATTCTTGCATACATCATGCATGCACTCAATTTGGCCCCATTACTTTTCCAACCTCTGCTTTAGTTTTTCCTCTTTTTTTTTTTGTGATCTTCTTTCTGAATTTACAAATTCATGCAATAACATTGGTAAAAAAGTTTGAGGGTACCATTCAATATTTCAAGTGAATTTGATTAGAATATTTCTGAAAATAAAAAACTTGGACAAATACATAAATATATGTTTTCAGCTTTTAAAGCATTAAAGTAGGTGTTATGGTGGTTGGTTTTGTGTTCCTTGGCAATTTAATTGCTTTATCTTCAAACTCAGTCATCCAACCACAAAAAATGCACACATAAGTTGAAAAGAAAAAAACATGGAAATTGTGAAAACGACAAGAAGATATTTAATGGAGAAATAAGCAATTGGATCCATCCACCACCTTGTTGTCCATCATCATCATCATCATCATCATCATCTTCTTCTTCCTTTTTTTTTTCTATTTATTATTTTATTATTACCATTAAACAATGAATGAATGAATTAATTAAGCTTTGTAGAAGAAGACGTTTCCTCGTTTTTCAGCTGGTGGTGACTTTTTGCAACCCTTGTTTACATTATTCATTATATACACATACTTTATTTCTTATCCCAACCCAAACAAGTTTCTTTCTCTCTGTTTCTCTCTCTCTCTCTCTAAGTTCAAAAGTTTCTTAGCTTCTCATCAAGGGCTGCATTAGGTGATTTGAAAAGAGAGGGTCAAATCAATAGAACTTCCCCTGTTTTGATCTGTTCGCAGGTACTTCTCCCGATAAAAGGCCACACAGAGATAAAGAGAAACTAACATGTTTCACTTCACTGTTTTCTTTAATAATGACAATAACCCTTGCTGCCCAGAATTAATTTCAATTTCAAAATTCAAAAAAGAATATTTTTTTTTCAAGAAAAATGTGAATAAATGAGTGGATAATGAGATGAATAAAGATGGGTATCTTTTCCCTCAAGTCTTTTTAACCCCATCTCTCTTCTTTAACTCCTTTTTATTCCACTTTCAGCTGGGGTGGAAGTGCAGGTGATTTGAGTCTGACACAGAGCTTTTCCTCTTGCAACTCAAGGGACTCATAAATCCCAAACAAACATAGATCACACACACATATTGTGACAGGTGGGTAACTTCATGCATATATCTCTGCTAATGATGTTTTCTACTGTGTTTGCTTTGGTGGAGACTATGTGTGCGTGTGTCTGTGTCTCTCTTTTCTCTCTGTTCATTATAATTGAATTTTTTTTTTCTTCAGCAGTAGTAGTAGTAGTTCAGAGACGATCATGAACCACGTGCACACACAGTCGCATTAATTTCTTTATACAAATAATCAAATCCACCCCTTACCCTTTTCTTTCTCAGTCTCTCTCTCTCTCTCTCACCAAATCTCTTCTAAGTTTTTTCACCTGTTTCGTTTTCAAGTTCTTGGCCATGCCACAAAAAGCGTATGCATATAGCCAAAAACCAGTTTCATGTATACCTTAATATGTCAAGTGTGTTAAGTTTTCTGCATAATTCGTCATTTATCTGTCTCTTCTTCACTTTCTCATCAGGATCTTAGAAGGCTAGAAAGTTAGCTTTCAGTTACCAAGAATTGTTTGATGGGTTGATCCAAAATTCACACCCCAAGCCAGATTCGCAACACTGAAAGGTACAGTACAGCTAACTCAAGTCTTGAATGTTAATTTTCGTTGTGGGGAAGAGTACGAGGTTTTAAATTCTGGTCATCGTTGTCATGATTTTTGATGTTATAGAAATTGTTGATACAAATTGTGCTTCTGGTTGGTGCCATGAGTTAAATACAGTCAAAATCGCAATCAGACACTGTATTAATCAAACTCTTAGTTATTTTTGTTTCTTTCTTTGTTGTGATGCGTTCTTGTGGGATCGTTATCTTCGCTATTTTTTTACTGTATTACGTTGTGTTGTGATGTGTTTTTATTATGGGATTATTATTATTACGGAGCGAAGTTTCTGTCTTTTTTTTTTTTTTTTCTTTTGGGATGTGATTGAAAAACATCAAAGTCTGACACTGACGAAGTTTTGTTTTTCTGTTTTACAGTTTGAACAAGTAACAAAGCAAAAGAAAGTTTTCTCCAATGGCGACATATTTTCAAAGTAACCCCAAAATTCAAGCAGGTGCTGACGGCCTTCAGACTCTCGTACTAATGAACCCTGACTATGTCCAATACTCCGACGCGCCGCCGCCACCCCACGGCGGAAACCACTTGTTTCTCAACTCCGCCGCCACCGTTGCCAACAACACCTCCCTACTGAATCTCCCCCACGCGCCGTCCCCTCACACTCAGCAATTCGTCGGGGTGCCGCTCTCCGCCGCAGCTCAGGAGCCGCCGCCGTCCATGCCCCACGACGTCTCCGCCCTGCATGGCTTCCTGCCCCGCATGCAGTACAACCTTTGGAACACAATTGACCCCAACACGGCGGCGCGTGAGGCCCCACGCGCTTCACAGGGACTCTCACTTAGCCTTCACGGTGAGGAGGTGCGCCCATCGTCCTCCTCCGCTTCCGGGGCCTCCAACGGCGGCGGTGTGGCCGGGATTCAGAGTGTTCTCTTGAGTTCCAAGTACTTGAGGGCCACGCAAGAACTTCTTGACGAGGTTGTGAATGTTAACAGCGGAATTAAGGTGGAACAAGGGAAGAAGAGCTTCGAGAAAACTAAGGTGGTTGGAGAATCATCAACCGCCGCTAGTGGTGACGGCGGAGAGGGTAGTGGGAAACGTAGCTCTGAACTGTCTACTACAGAGAGACAAGAAATTCAGATGAAGAAAGCAAAGCTAATCAACATGCTTGACGAGGTAATCTTTTTTATTCCTTCTGTATTTGATCAATAACTAAACAAAGAAAACCACAAAATTTAGACGTCCCTTTGTTTCCAATTAAACTTAATCATTCAGATAATAACCTCTGTTCCAAGTAAAATTTCTTTGTTTTTACGACATGGTTTGTAGCATTTTTTTGACGCTTTGATCTGTGGAATCGAAGGTGGAGCAAAGGTACAGGCAGTACCACAACCAGATGCAGATTGTGACATCCTCGTTCGAGCAAGTTGCAGGGATTGGTTCTGCGAGGACGTACACAGCACTTGCATTGCAAACAATTTCAAAGCAATTTCGATGTTTGAAGGATGCTATAACAGGTCAAATCAGAGCTGCAAATAAGAGTTTGGGAGAAGAGGATTGTTTCGGGGCTAAAGTCGAAGGTTCTAGGCTCAAATACGTGGATCACCATCTACGGCAACAGAGAGCTATTCAACAGTTGGGAATGATCCATCACAATGCTTGGAGACCCCAGAGAGGATTGCCAGAGAGATCGGTTTCTGTCTTACGTGCTTGGCTCTTTGAACACTTTCTCCACCCGTAAGCACTTTCAAAATTCAATCTTTCGAACCCTTTATTTCCACTTCCATGGTTCTTTGTCTTGAAACAAGTTGAGCTTATCTGGTTTCAGCTACCCCAAGGACTCCGACAAACACATGCTTGCAAAACAAACAGGGCTTACCAGGAGCCAGGTAACACCACTGCTACTCAACAACAACTGTGTAAAAGTTTCACCTTTTAAACACTATAAAGATTGTTAGAATGTGGGTTTTGTGTACTGAACATTGGAAACGGAACAGGTTTCAAATTGGTTCATAAATGCTCGAGTTCGGCTGTGGAAGCCAATGGTGGAGGAAATGTACTTGGAGGAGATGAAAGAGCACGAAGTAAACGGAAATGGGTCTGAGGAGAAATCAAGCAAGAGTGGTGAAGATCCTGCGATGAAGGGAGAGAAACGTCCTACCTCTGAGATTGAATCAAAAGGTTCTAGTTCTAAACAAGAGAACAATTCAACAGTTTCAACTTCACCATCAACATCACCACCCGTAGTGGGTAGTGTCAAGAATCAATCAGGATTCAGTTTCATGGGGTCATCAGAGTTAGATGGAATCACACAAGGAAGCCCGAAGAAAGCAAGGAACCATGAAATTCTAGTCTCTCCAAATCGTGCTTCTTCGACGAACAATGAGCAACAGGTTTCAATGGATGAGAGACAGAGCAGGGATGGGTACTCATTCATGGGGAGCCAAACGAACTTCACAAGTGGGTTTGGACAATACCCAATGGAGGAAATTGGTAGGTTTGATGCAGAACAATTCACACCAAGGTTTTCAGGTAATGGTGTTTCCCTCACTCTTGGTCTTCCTCACTGTGACACATTGTCAGGAACACATCAAAATTTTCTCCCAAACCAGAACATTCAGCTTGGAAGAGGGTTGGACATTGGTCAACCAAATCAGTTTGGTGTGTTGAACAATTCCACTTCTCACTCTTCAGCAGCATTTGAGAGTATGAACATGCAGAACCCAAAGAGGTTTGCAGCACAATTGGTACTGGACTTTGTGGCATAAACAAGACATTGATTGAAGGGGACAGATTATGGTTAGTGTAAAGAAAAGAAGGAATTTTACTCTCTAGTATAGGTGTATACCTTGCATAGAACCATTTGAGTTCTTAGATAGCTTGGTGATTTGAAAATATATGGTTACTTACTTGAGTTGTATATTAATTTTGTAATTTTTCAAAATGGGATAGATGGGTTGGTGTCATAAAATTTCAATTGGTAAAGATAGTATATATCTTTGATTTCAGAGTATATGTCATGAGATGTTGTTACCTTGACCTACTTTTGTTTGGGTGGATTTCATAAATCAAAGAAAATGGTACAAGTGGAGCAATATGGTACATTGTCATGGATGAAAACTTATACATACCCCCTTTTCTTTTTTATAAAAATTCCCATTTATCATTTTCATATCTCTATTTATCTTTATCTCAGATGATATATATCATATTATTTCTATTATTAATTTTTCTCATTTGTTACTTTCATTTTTCTATTTTTCTCCTCTTTATCATATTATATATCTCAAGAGATATAATATCATAAATAAATAAATAAATAAAAACAGTTAAGAGATAACCAAATGAAATGTTAAAAAAAATGGAGTGTTCATGTAGTATTGTTATTCTAATAATTAGATTAGAAGTTCTTATTGTGGCAATATTCATTAAAAAAATCATAATATGAATGAAATTAATTTCTAAATGTGTGTAAATTGGAGTAGAGGTAGAAAAAAAATTTAGATGTAGACATAATTTAGGTTAATTTGTTTTAAATCTTAGTATAATTAATTGTGGAATTGAAAAGTAAAGAGAAAATATATGGGTGGGTGGAGATCTATTTTCCAAAAAAAATTTTAGCATGGCAGAAGAAATTTCTTCACAAGAATAACCAAACCAAGGGAAAAAATGTTGAGAACAATCTTAAAATTTATTACTTAATTATTTAACCATAATACGATTGATGTTACCTTAAATCACTTTATGTTTTTGTATAATAATTTTTAATCTTTTTATGTGTAAACTTTAATCAGTCCAATTCTCATATTTTTCGAAAATTCATATTTTTTATTATTGTTATTACTTAATTTAGTATTTGTTTATTTATTTTACGTTTGCATTTTAATCGGTTAAAGTATTATTTAAATGTGAATAATACATATAAGCTTTATTCATTATTTTCGAAAGGCTATATAGACTATAACTTGATTAGTCTTCACTTTCTTCTCGTTAGGGAACGATTTTTAGTTGTCATTATTGATTGTTAAAGTATGGAAATAGAGAAGAAAGTGAAAAAAGATATTCATGGAATTGATAGGATAAGCTGATATAGAGTACATACGAACAAAAACTTTTAATTTAAATTGTTTTCAACTGAAAATTTTTAAAAAATAAATTTATGATATTTTTATATATCGTTAAACTTTTAATTTTTATTTAAGATAATATTCAAACTCATATGACATAATGACACTTTATAATAGAAATTGTGAAGTTACAGATAAAACAACACCCAACAAAATAATGAAAGATTCGATGCATACCAGTGTTAGGTTTAATAAAAAATTGACAGGATTGGGTTGCACTCAGCGACCCAATAGAGGGCCCTTGCTTCCTGCACCTCTAAAAAAATACCCATGCACCTTCATATAACAACTTTTTATGACTATGAGTGATCTCTAAAAATAAAAATAAAAAGTAATTTTATTATTATACAATCCGAAAATTAAAAACCCAATTCAAAAATAAAAAATAACTTCGGATTATACATTCCGAAAACTATTTTATCCTTAACTCTTTTTTCTTTTTTTAACTTTTAGAAGTTGTTTTTAACCTTTGAATTACACAACTTGAAAAAGATAAAAATATATTTTTTTTTTATTGGGGACAAAATTAGAAGTGAAATGGGGAAATTGCAGTGTTAAGTAGTAGGAAAAAGATAAGAATGTGTTGATAGTATTGACCTATGAAGTTTTAACTCAAGTGTAGTAAAGTGTGTGACAAAGAGAAAAGTAGAAGGTGGACTTGGATTTGGAGTGAATAATCCGATGAGTGATTTATTCAAACACCTAGCCGCCGTTTCGGGCCACACACGCTTCAATCAAATAAGTAATCCATTCGGCACGCCATTTCTACATTTTTATTCGTCAACTTTGAAGCCTTAACTATATTGATTATTTATGACATCTAATTATTATCACACAATTCCTAATTCCATCTTATCCACCTTCTGCTCGATCCATTTCATATTTAAATATATATATATATATATATATATATATATATATATATATATATATATATATATATATATTATAACTTTTTAGTAAGACTTAAATATGATTTTGGTTCCTTATGAAATTAGTTTTTTTCAAAATTTTGGTCAAATTTAGGCTTTTAACTTTAAAAGTGTATGCATTTAGTCTTTTTAACCAAATTTTATTAAGTTTATTTGACGCTTCAAACACGTTTCATGATAGCATTTGAGTTGTGTACACCGTTTGACATTTTTTTCTGCTTCAATGTCGGCTGAGAAATACATTTCAAACGTTAAATAATCAAAATTCGGCTAAAATGACTAAATGCACACATCTTTAAATATGGGAAACTAAATTGGTCTAAAATTTTAAAGATGGACTAATTTCAATTTTTACTAAAAGTTAAGAGATAAAAATATATTTAATCCTTTTATTAATGATATAACTCAAATATTCTTATAACTAAGAGAATTTCACTTATTCAACTATCACACCAATATACAGGAAAGAAAACTGGTTTACATAGATTATAATGCTAATTATATGAAAATAAGTATATTTAAATATATTTGTTACTTTAAATCTATTGTTATGGTACGAATTTGTTTTTAAAATACATGAGAGGAAGACGAGTTTAAAGTGTCATTTGTATTGTATTTTAACAATGTTAGAATATTAGATGTATAGGAATAATCTCTCAATCAAATATTAAGGGAGACGTCAATGTTTTAACTTTAAGTTTATTGAGATAATATCATTTGGATTAATTAGAGTATTTGAATTATCTCTCACTTTTAAGTCTATAATTTTGTTATGTTTTGGTCTTTTGAAATATTTTTCAGACGATTGAACCATAAATATATATTTAAATTATGCTTTATTTTATTTCTTAAATTATTTGAAACTAAATATACCGAATAATTCAATTATAATATTACTGTAATTAAATCTTTTATGATTATATTATAACCATGTCTAATTAAAATGCATACAAAGTAAGTTTTTTTTTTTTGAAAAATGTTGTGTAATTTGAGATTGTATTACTTGAATTCAATGTCGGGAGAAAGACAACATTTTCAACAAAATTTGTATGACTAATGGAAGAGACCATCATGAATCCCATTTGAAAAACACGCAAACTTTTTCAAAGCCTGTGATGGCAACAAATTGTATTATAGCAAATTATTCGGTAAATTTGGTGAGGAAAATGCTGGAAAATTCAGTTATTAATTTTATTTCCTCAGTTAAACCCTAATACTATATGTCAAATAATTATGCCTTTCTAGACTAAAATATCTGCTAAGTAAAATGGAATAGTGAGTATAGTATCTTAGATTTTACTCGTTAAAGTGTCACATTTTTAAATATTTTTATTTGTATTTAATTATTACTTTCAAAATTTAAGACCACAATAGCTATATTCCCATGTTATTTATATTTTGACCATTTATTTAACCGCAAAATAAATATCATATAAATTTTTCATTAAAATTAAAAAATATTGTATTTTAAATTTAAAAAGAAAATTTAAGAATAAAAAAATATGTAAAACTTGAGTTTGTCTTATCTTTTATGTAATCTATGTGACTGATACATATCCATTAATGTAATACTCATTTTTTTTTTAATTGTTATCTCTTTCTCAATCTTATGTCATAGATAACACAAGGATGCATAAACTATATATGGTGTGCAAAACAATCCTTATAGTAACAGAAGTTTGTGGGGATGATATTTACATAATAAATAATTTTCTATACTCTAAGAGTGATTTTTAATTATATCTAACATTTTATTAAAAACAATTACAATTTTTGTGGAGGCAACTGTTCCATTATCAAATAAGGAAGAATATCCTTTGTGTGACGAAATTAAAAGCATTTTAGACTCGTGACTTGTTCCTTTGTTCTTTTGTATCGTTCAACTTTTTAGTATTGCAAAGTAAAGTAAAGAAAAAAATAATCAGGTAGAAGAAGATGACGTGTTTCATTCTCCATTGTACTTTATTAATTAAATTTAGAGTTAAATATGTTTTTTATCTTCGAGTTTTAGTGAAATTGGAAATTAGTCTTTTTTTTTTTTAATTTTTTACAAATTTAATCATTCATCTTTCAAAATACGTGAACTTAGTCATTTCAACTAAATTTTTTTAAGTTTATCTGACATTTCAAGCGTATTTCATGATAGTATTTGAATTGTTTACACCGTTTGACACATTTTCGTTTCAAAATTAATTCAAATATTATCATAAAATGCGTTTAAAATATCAAATAAACTTAGCAAAATTTGGTAAGAAGAACTAAATTCACGCATTTCTAAAGATAAATGACTAAATTGGTATAAAGTTTCAAAGAGAGACTGATTCTAAAATTCACTGAAACTTGAAGGATAAAAACATATTTAATCCTTAAATTTATATAAAGAAAATTGCAATAAAATATGTTATCTACATTTTTTTAATGATAATGTTTAAATTTTTCGTATCATGATATTCAACCGTGTAAAGAAAATCTAAATCGATAAAAAAATAGTTTTTTTTTTTTTTCAAAATTTGATCCATCTTTTCTACTAAATCAACTAATTTTTGAGGTAAAATTGCTTTTGTAATGGTAACTTCATGCACAAAGTAAAAGTCGAACTCTAAACATTATTAAACAATCTAAAAATTGAATCAAGCTTTTACAAAAGAAAAAATGAAAATATAATCTGAAAGTAGGGTTACCTAAACGTGAAATATGGAGGTCAACGCAAACACGACACGAGGGTGATGAATAATAAAGTACTTTTTTCTTTTTACGTGTTTGTATGCAATTAATGCAAACTCCAAACGTTTACTTTGAGTCGTCTCAATGACTGCAAAAGTTCAAAAGTTGATTCCTATCGTATTAATTACTTAGCTACCAACCTACGTGGTCACACAAAAACCCATCACAATTATAAACACCCTTTCACCTTATTTAGTATGGTTTCATTATTATTTCTGGAGTAATTTAATTTCATTTTAAATTTACAATAAATTTAGATATTTTTAACTGATTTTATTCATTTTTTATATTTAATATTTTTAATTCATTATTAAAATTAATTTTTTATTATTTTACTTTCACGAATTAAAAAATATAAAATTATATGATTAATCTGAAAATATATTATACTTAGGTATAAAATGATAAGTGATTTTTGTTATTTTTTATTAAAAATATATGAAAAAACAGTAATAATAATGATAGAGAAAATTTTTAAGAAAATTATTGGAGAGTATGACAAAATTTTAAGTACTCAACCGAAAAAGAAATATTCTAAAATTTAGCATGGAGTTAAGTTTAACTAACCTTATGACAAAATTAGTATGAAAAAATTTTAAGTACTCAAACGTGTTTCTCAACTAACTAACATTGAAGTTAAAGTTAACATATAACATATATTAAACAGTGTAAACAAAATAAAATGTTATAATGAAATGTGTTTGAAACGTTAAATAAACTTAATAAAATTTAGTTAAAAGAACTAAATCTACGCATCTCCAGAGTTGAGAGACTAAATTGATTTAAGATTTTTAAGTAAAACTAATTCCAATTTTTGTTAAATTGATTTAAGATTTTTAAGTAAAACTAATTCCAATTTTTGTTAAAAGACTTATAAGTAATTCTTTCAATTTATGTTATTCTAAGAATTGATATATATATATATATATATATATATATATATATATTATAATATTATTTTAGATGTGGTATAATAGTTGACTCATTTACACTTAGTTTATTCATTGGAAACCAATAAACTAAGTGTAAAATCTTTTTAATTAATTGAAAATGATTATTGATAGATTTTATGTGTAATTATTTTATAGTGCGTAAGCCCATGTTTGATAATTTATTTGTAGATTAGATGATAAAATTATCTCGTTACTTTGCTTATTTTTCTTTTAAAACGCTAGTGTAGTTTTTTTATTTTTTAATCTAACTTAATAAAATTTTCACACAGCACTTGTTTCTTGTACGTTAGCTAGGTGGGAAAGCTAGGTCGAAAAATGTGTGCTAGAGGATTTTATTTCACTTTTGCTTTGTCTTTTTTAAAGAGACGCTTTCAACAGCTCATGTTTTCTTGAGTATTTTATTCCATGATATAATATAATGTCTTATTTTTTTTCCCACATAAACAAGTTTATATGATTTGGAAAATTACTTAAAATTATAATATGTATTTGCTTACTAAAAAACACTTTCGTAGATCAAACAAAACAACAAAAGAACAAATCACAAAAATTAGAACCAACAAATCAACCAAAAATCTTAAATTTTTTTGAAGAGGATCGCGAGAAGAAATGGGAAAAAAAAATGAGAAGTTAAGTTGAATTAACATTTTAATTTGAAACAAAATTATGTGAAATAAAAAAAAGTTGTACAAGTATAAAGTATTTAACCTGTTTATCATTGGAATGAGTTTATCAAATATGACGTGATATTGTCGGAATTATTTAAATTGTTTTTAGTGTAAGATAAAATAAGTATATACTAATATTTATATAAGATAAAGGAATAAATTGATGACAAATGATCTAAACTCGATACTATTAAAAGTAATTTTAAAAATGTCATCAACCTAATTGTGCTCAATGGCACCTATATAATACAGTATATGAAAGGAATATATGTTAATTAAATTATTAGGTTAAAGAGATTAATAGTACCAGTTATTTCAACTTGGCCATGTGATGGCTCAGATTCAGAAGTAGTAAAGAATAAGAATCCAAATGTTGTGGCAAATGATTGACTTCCATACCCAACATGGCTATGAACCATTTGCTTCCTTCCTTTTTAGGCACATACCAATGCAGACAACCTCAAAATAACCCAACACGATCTACACACTTCAACCAATCTTTTCGTTTACCACACAACTAAATCGAAAGGAATTAGTTTAAAAATAAATAAATAATTAATTAAGTATAGATTGTATTATGAATCTAAGTATAAGTCTAAGTCCCATATCGATTAGAAATGAGAAACTATAATACTATATAAGAATAAAGAACTATAAACTTATTTCTTTAAAATTTTTGATTTATAATGATATCAAGATTTTATGTAGTTAAACTTAAGTCTCATTGATGTTGATCTCTGAGTAGAGCTCCGGCATTAGAAATAATAGTAATAATAATATATAATGATGTCTTACATTTCAAATCTACACACCCAGAACTAATTGCCCTTTCTTTAATTAGTTTTGGCTACCATTCTTGGCCACTTTTTCTTCCTTTGACCACCGAAACTCTTAGAATGAAGAAATTAAAAGTTTGCCATAAATATATTTATAAGTCGCATATGGACCCTTGACTTAAGACCAGCACAACAAGCTCTGTATTCAACACATAAAGTTAAGCCGAATTCTCTTACCGTTTAGCACTCTTGCTCCTTCTTGTGCTTTTCCTTTCATACACAATAAACACAACACCATTTTTCTGTTCTCGTGTTTTTCACAAACCTAGTACGTTAACGAGGTATTGGTCTGGCATGGAGGAAATTGAAGTGCCTCAATACTTCATCTGCCCCATATCCCTTCAAATCATGAGGGACCCCGTTACGGCCATAACGGGCATCACTTACGATCGAGAAAGCATTGAACAATGGCTATTCAATAACAAGAACACCACATGCCCCGTCTCCAAACAACTCCTCCCAACAGACTCTGACCTAACCCCTAACCACACCCTTCGACGCTTGATCCAAGCCTGGTGCACCCAAAACGCTTCACTTGGCATCGTTCGCATTCCAACTCCTAAACCTCCTCTCAACACAGTTCAAGTTCTTAAACTCCTCAAACATCTCCATCATCACAAAACCTTCGTGCAGTTGGAGCTTCTTGCCGTGGAGAACGAGAGAAATAAAAAGTGCTTGCTTGAAGCAGGGGTCCCAAAGGCCATGATCATCTTCATCATCAATTCTTATAGAAATGCTCAAATCCAAAAGGGTCTCCAAGAAGCTCTTAGCATATTGCAGTTTGTCAAGATCCCCAAGAAGGAAGTGAGTCTCACTACACACAATAATAAAAAATTACTGATTCAAGTTAACAATGAAACTTTCCTTTTTTAATTTCTAATATATAGTGGAGACAATGATTTATGTTTTTTAATTGGATAAAACTTAGTTATAGTATCATAGTTGTTGTTTTCGAACTAATATTATAAAATAATATGAAGAAAGCAAAAACTATAACATGTTTTGTTTTGTTAATGTTGTGAAAGAACCTAGACAAGTTTTTCTTACGATTCTAGCTTTTGTTGTAGTGGCCGCTGCTCGTGAAGGAGCACGACGAGATATTGGATTCTCTAACATGGATTCTATGTCGTGAGGGAATGGAGAACTCGATTGCAGTGAAATCCCATGCGGTTCTTCTCCTGAAGAAGATGATCAACATGGGCGACACGTGTCACGTTCTGGAGAGACTGAAACCCGAATTCTTCGAAACAATGGTGAGGGTTATGAGACACGGAGTGACCCAACAAGGAACGAGTGCGGCACTTCACGTTCTGTTAAGCGCTTCTTCTTCGACGCGGAACAGGATGATGATGGTGGAAGCAGGTGTGGTTCACGAAGTGGTGGAGATCGAACTGGGGGCGCCGGAGAAGAGAGTGACGGAACTAACGCTGGCTATATTGTTCAACTTGTGTTGTTGCGCCAACGGGAGAGCCAAGTTTTTAAGCCACGAAGGGGCGATCGCGGTGGTGACGGAGAGGATACTGAAGGTGTCTGCGGCGGTGGACGACAGGGCGGTGTTTGTTTTGGCGATGGTGGCTAAGTTTTCGGGGACGAAGGTGGTTTTGCAGGAGATGTTGAAGGTGGGAAGCTTTGCGAAGCTTTTCATGGTGCTTCAGGCTGATAGGGCAAAGTATTTGAAGGACAAAGCCATGGAGATTCTGAAGGAACACTCTGAGGTTTGGAGCGACTCGCCTTGCTTTCCTCGTTCGTCGTTTTGTGCGTAAGAAACGCCATTTTTGACATCTTCGAAACTCGGAGGTTTCTTTCACTATATATACACCATGCTTTTGTTCTTTGAAGAAGTACGTAACCTATTAATTATATGTTTATTTACAGTGACCAAGATGCACCGATACTTCATATACATGTGTTTTATAGTTTAAGATATTTTATTTATATATATCATTGAAGTATCTAACTAATAGAGTTATATTATAATAATTTTTTTTAACTAATAACAAATTTTAATAACAAAAAATAATTAGTTATTTTGTAATGAAATATTAATTTAAAAACTAAAATTTATTATCAACTAAAATTATTTCAAAAAAATATAATTGGTCACTAAATAGATAATTAAAATAGTTTCCATTATGAATTGGTTTCTAAACTGGTCATTAACATTAACTCAAAATAAGTGGTTTCTAAATTGGTTACTAACATTAGCTACCAAATTTTGACTACCAAAATAATTGATTGCTAAATTTGTCTTCAGTTAGAAAATTGGTCTCTAACATATTTCGGTTACTAAAATCCGTCATTATTTAAGAATTTTCTTATAATGATATTTTTATGATGACAATAATTTATATTTTTTATGTTGATAATTTTAGTACATATAATTTTATTTTGGATTCACACAATAACAATCATATATTTATTATGATTTTAAGAATTACAATTCATTTTTCAATATTCATATATAACGAATTGTATCCCAAACGGGCCTCACAACCCAGACGGGCTGGGCGGGCTCGAAGACAAAGATGGGCCAAACCGACTTCACGATAAAGACGGGTAGGGAGGGCCCGATGGCTCGGAAGGGCTAGGCGGGCTTGACGACCCACACAGGCCAGGTGGGTAAGACAATATAGAGGTATCGGGCGTGCCTGAAGACCTAGAGGTGTCGAGCAGCCCAATGACTTGTACGAGCCTGACCTATCCGACAACCCAAATGGCCTGAATGACCCGTTGAACCGACAAGCTTGACCGGCCCGACAACCTTGACAGGCTCGACCGGTCTGACGACCTAGACAGGCCCGACCGATCCGATAACCTAGTCGGGTCGAACCGACCCAACGACGTAGACTGGCCAGTTTTGCCCAATGACACAACAACCTAGATGGACTGGGCGGGCCCGATGACCTAATGTGGCCAAGCCGGGCCAACGACCCAGACGGGTCGGGTCAGGTTGGATCGACAAACGTGACGGGCATGACTAACTCGTATGGGTCGTTAGGTTGATTAGGCATGTCTGGATTGTTGGGTCGACCCAGCCTGTTTGGGTTTCCTGGCCAGCCTAACCTGGCTAGCCTAACCTGGCTAGGTCGTCAGGTCGGCCTGGCTCACCTTGGCCATCGAATCCGTTTCCAAATTTATCATGAACTCAAAATATAATTAAGCCTAAAATAAATATTGTTAAAGTAAAATTTTATCCCACAAGAAATTGACTTATTTTATCTAAATAAGAAATTGAGATATAAGATATTTTAAATTCTTTATCCAAACAAGTTGTTTAGAAAATGAAGGAAATTTAATTGCAAGCAATTCAAATACAATGCATTTCAATTTCTCAGCATTGTTGAAATGTTTCATCCAAACACAACGTTAGTCTTTTTGACTTTATATATTTTGTTTATCTTTTGACATACTCATTATAAAGTAAATGATCCTATATTAAAAGTTTAACTATTATCATATAGGTATGTATATTTTACATTAATTATATTTAGGTATAGAAATAGGGTGATCTTTAATAATAAAAGGGTAGATGCTAATATTTTTTTTTAATATAACAGTTAGAAGTTTGGACATGATTGGGAAATAGGTTTCGAAAACCATCATTTACATATTCAAATTAATGTCTCTGTTGTGGAAGATATCTATCTATCTAAAAGAGTTTTTAGGAATATGTATTGAAGGAAGGTGTCTAGTTGGTAAAAACAAATTACAGAGAAAAATAAAGGGCAAACCATAAAACTCTTTTGCACAGAAGGAGATTAAGTGAAGAAGCTAACCGATGTTACTACTATTGTTTTATAAAACTATAAGTTTCACTATATAATCATGAAACAATGGTATTTGTAGGTTCAAGAGAAAAGAAAAATTAATTTATTAGGAGTTGATATAACCTCCCTTATATATATCCTTTACTAATAAAAAAAATTACATTTTACCGATACAAAAGTACATACTATAAAATAAGTTGTTCTAGTGATAACTTTCTACCTATAAAAAGTTGTTTCATTTCAAAACTTTCTACCTATTGATAGTTTTAATTTAACCACTTAAAAAAAATACCGATTCTTTAATTTCCAGTTGCAAATGACACTGGTAGCTTAATTTGCTCAATTAATATAGTACTCATTTATGCATAAAAAAGTAGCAGTATTTTGGGTGTAAATATAAGAAAATATCAATTAATTTTATTCATTTAATAAAGTTATAAAATTCGTCCAGATTTTAAAAGCAAAATTGGTGGCAATATTATAATTATTTGTGTGTGTATCTCTTGCCACTATCCGAGTAGAAATGAAAGAGAAACCGATGAATTAGTGTGGAAGCAGTGGCGGACTATAATAGGTGCAGGGCATAGCCCCCAAAAGTTTTGATTGTTTTCAAATTTATGTATTTAAAATTTTTTAAGTTTTTTAAATTATGTATGCTAATTTTTTTTTATTTTTTTTAATAATAAAAATTTTGAAAACTTTTAAATTATGTATAGTATAAAAACTTTTTTAAATTACGTGTAATACACAAAAATAAAAAAAGTTTAAATCTTTTTTATTTGATTTATAAATCATAATATTTAATATTAATTGACAATAAAATTTGAAATCAAATATAATAAAAAAAGTAAAAAAAATTATTAAGATATTTTTTATTTATTTTCTGAGTTTCTCATATATTGTTTTATTTTTTATTTTCACTTTTTTTTTTTGTATTTTTGAAGAGAAAAAATAATCGTTATCCTTCTTAAAAAAATATTTTTTTGTCTTATTTGACAGTAAATATTAGTTTAATAGTTAAAATTATTTTTTATCTAACGAGCTTTTTGTATATTTATTTTTAAGGATAGAAGAAAAAATATTGTATTATGTATTTTTTTCATAACTGATTTTTAATTGTAGCTTAATTATCATGAACTTTTATTTTAGTATTTACGTCTCAATTCTTTATTAAATTATGATAAATTATTCTTTAGTCTTAGCTTTAAAAGAAATATATAGGTAAAGAATAAAAGAACAAATTATATTTTAAAAATGATAAAAGAAAAAATTGTGTGAAGATGAAAACAAGACAAATCCAACTTTTTCACATATATTATGAATCATGATGCTACTCACTCAATTGTCCAATTATAATTTTTTTTTTCTTAAAGTTCAAAGAATTACAGGTGAGTATTACTATAATAGAAAACTTGTTTTTTTTGTAATGAAGATTATCAAAATAAGATTGTTGAATAAAGATGAAAGGTGAAATTTTTACTAAATTTACATCGAAAAAGAAATAGCTGAAAATTTTAGTTCTAATCCTATTATTAATGAGTTCAAAAATATAAAAGAACAAATAACAATAATTATTATTTGTTTATGTAATTATGGTTATACTTAAATTACGTATTCATTATCTTTACTTTAATGATAATAATTAAATATATAAATTTTAATCGTATTATTTTGGTTTTCCTAAAATATTAATCAAGATCACTGTGTGGAAGGATTGAATTTGTGTATTGAATGGAAAGTAAATCACAAATGCAGAGTTAAGATAAAAACAAAGACTTGAAAAAAGAATAAGAAAACAGTGACGGCAACTAAAGCACCTTCCCAGTATGAAATGTTGAAAATAAGCAATCTTCAAAGTAAATCTGGGACCATTGTTGTCAACTATGGGACTATGCATTTTTTTTTTTTAGAATAGAAGAAAATATTAAAAGTTATTTTTATGCATGCATTAAATATAATAATTTTTATGCATAAGAAAATATAACAATTTTACCTTTGAAAAAAAAAAAGGAAATTTCTTCATACACCACTTTCGAAGCTTTCAAGTTTTCAACCATATGCGTGTAATTGTGGGTGTTTTTTAGTAGTTTCATTGTTAATTTTTTTACTGTGATATGTTAGGATGATTGAGCACCTCTTGTGAGTTTAAAATAAAATTAAGAGTTTATGTTCATAAGTATTGATTTTCTTATATACCAGTCAATTTTTTTTTTTTATTTCTATTCAAGATTGAGACTTTCAATGAATACTTAAATTCCTAACATTCTTGTCTATTTTGAACATTGGACTAGGTATTGAATTAATTAGAAATAGAGTTCAAAAGAGAATTCAAAAAAATAAATAAACTATAACATTTGTAATAATTCTTAATTATAATTTATAGTCAAAAACCTCATATGAAAAGTTTTAAATATGGAATGTTTTATTATCTCCTTATAGCTATTTCTTTATTCTAAAATTTGATACCTACAATTAAGATGATACGTGCCTATAATTTAATGGTGTTAAGAAATACATTCTATAAAAAATTATTCATGATTATTGGTAGTATAGGGAATACAATTTTCTTTAATTTATTTAATTAAATATATTTATCTTTTACAAAATTAAATTAATTCTATTATGCGTAAAAAGTAATCATACAATATTTTTACTTATAACCCCTCAATTTAAAAATATTTAAGTAACCTATTAACCTTTATCTTAAAAAAAAAAAATTCTATATAATTTTAATTTATATTATTATAAAAGTATAGAACTCTTAAACAATTATTTTCAAAATTACTCTTAACTATATACCTTTTCTTATTCTTATATAAGATATATAATCGCTAATATTCCTGAATTTAACTTTCTTTTAAATTTTATGTATGTTAACTTCTTTGTATTTTTATTCAATTTTATTTTCTAGTGTGCTATATATTTTAGACGCTTTGAAATATATTTTATTGATTGATAAAGTCATGAAATTTTATGGGTCAAAATATCCTAATTATTAGTGTTTATCTTAATTTATATTTTTAATAGGAATGTATCAAACAGAATAAGAACTTCTGAAAAATTAATAATGAATTCTTTCGTAGAAACTACATTGCCTTATGTTAAAAGTTACTATCTTCCTTTACTTAGTACGAATATTTTATAAAATTTTCACTTTCAACTTTTTAATTAGTGTTTAATACTATTATAAATTCTCATATTATATTACATAAGATTTTCTTTTACAAATTTATTAAAAAAATATAAAATAAAAGTTTTTTCTATCATTTTTCTAAAAATTTTAATTAATTTCTTGGTGATTAATTATTTTTTATAAAATTATAAAATTTGTAAATAATTTTTATAAAATTTATTGTAAAAAAGATTTTATACAAAATATTTTACAAAAAAATTGACAGCAATTTTTTGTAAATTTTTTTTAACAACAAAATTTATAAATATTTTCTATAAAACAAATTCAAAACAAAATTAACAAGAAATATAATTTTTTTTTAATAATACAAGAGTATTGGTCGATCTTCAAATAAAAGTATTCCAAAATCACTGTATTCTAGTTCTTAAACATACTTTTCAACAAATATTTTAAATAAATAAAATACAATAAATGAATAGCATAAAATAAATTAAAGTCTTTACTGAGTTAACGTTATTTTATATTCTTTAGAAGTTTTCACATTTAAATTCTTCACAAATCAAACATAACCATTAACTTTAACTTGCATGATGAATTTAATTTTGTTGTACAAATAAAGTATGTAGATTAGATAGTAGGTACTACTTAAAGAATTCAGAGTTAATTGTATTTTTTCAGTATATATATTTTAATTGTCTGGTTAATTATTTAATATTTACATAATACTAAGATCTATGCTTGGTTATCATCATTTTGATTACCATTTAAATTTGACTAAATCAATTTTCATACAGTTTTTAAAACCTTAATTTTTTTCAGTTCTAATATTTTAGAACATAACTTTTTTTTATCTTAAGTTTTATATATATATATATATATATATATATATATATATATATATATATATATATATATTTTTTCATTAAAAAATCATAATAAATCCAACAATTTTTCATACATCAATCACAGAGATTTTTTTTTTCTTTCTAAAATAATAGTATCAATTAGCAGACTAAAATTTTCGAAGTCTCGTCAAGAACGGTTTGCACAACAGGCTAAAAATATGAGAAAGCCCATTTAAATTTTATAGGCCCATCTGTAATTTGGGCCATCTTGATCCTGTTAAACTTGACGGATCCATTCAACCATATAAATTGGTTTTGGACTTCACTAATTTTCCTTAGTGACTGTACTACATATAATGCAACTTCAATTTTTAATTTGTGCAATTTATCACATATAATATTTACTGTATATGACTTAACCATGCATCTATATTTCTTTTTGGTTATAAAATATAGTATTTCTTTTAGCATGAAATGTTTAATATACGCAAAAAACTATTGAATTATACCAGAAACCCTATGTTAACAGTTTAGTTTAATGGTAATATATTTCATCAATTAACTATCATTATTGTTTTTTATAAATTATTATTATTATTATTATTATTATTATTATTTAGTAGAGCTGTCAAAATGGATAATCCGATTTAGTCTGACTCTACCCACCACAGATTGATCACTTAGTGAGTCAATCCAATCCAGCTCACTTATTAGCGAGCCAAAAAAATTTGAATCCGACCCGATCCACCACATGTTGGTGGGTTAATAATAATAATAATAACAACAATATTTAAAGTATCGCATCAAGTTATATGAAGAATACCAAGTCATTATATTTTATTATACGCTTCATTTGATTCTTTAATTAGTTCATAGATAACATCATAATTTAAACTTAATAAATAAAATTTAAGGCATGTGATTCTTTTACGCATTTAAAAGTTCACTATCTTTTTGGGAAGAATTCACTCTAATGTTTTGCTATAACTAATGATGAAAATAAACTATAATAAAAATAGTCTAAACTGTAGTAATCGAGCTACGCATATCATTTATAAAGGAGGCAAGATATTCATTTATCCAATATTTTCTTTAACTTATTCTCTACTATTAGGAAAAATCCATCATACAATTTATCCAAAAGTTTACAATTTATAATTGTCTTAAAAAGTAATAAAAATTATATCCAAAAGAAATATAATAAAATATTACTATAATTTCTATTGTATCAATGAAATATTGGGACAAATTATTATTTATTTTGGATACGGTGTGTTTGATATTTGATTAAGTGTAACTACCCTTCTATATTGAGTATATATATACATATAATCATGTAAGTGACTCATTTATTTTGGTGCGTCGACGACTTTTAAAGCAAGTCAACGAAAAGAACAACCCATTTATGTTACCAAATGAAAACTTCAATTCGGCACGTGAATTTAATTTGGTAATGTTGAGATTTGGATGAGACAGTTGACCTGTTAAAATAATTTGTATTTGTGGGTCAACAAGTTGTATTCACAAAGCCTAGAGTTGGACAACATATATATTCATATTCATAATATTATATTATATGATAGTTAGATTGTGGAACATTAACCGTAAAATAAAATATAATATAGAATATAGAATACATTATATATAATGTTAGTTAATTATCAAAATGTTTCGTATATGACTTTATTTTGTCTATAATTTTTTAAGATTTATCTCCGAACTAACTAAAATATATCAAAAACGAGTTAAAATATCAATCATGAATTTTAATAAAAAAGTATTGCAATGTGTTAGAAATGAGCTTTAATAAAAATTAATGCAATGGATTAGAAATGAACTTTAAGCCTAACTCAACCCTACAAAATTAATATGTAAAGTGAGATTTGCACTTCATTTATATATTATGAAATTATCTTATCTCTAGTTAATGTGGGACTTTCAACACACCCCTTCATACTAAGGTATATATATCTCGTACGTAAATCTAAAAATAAGTGGTCCTTTAGCAGTTTGATAACGGATAAAATAGAATGTTAAAAAAATTTCGCTAAGAGGTGTTATGGGTTGCTGCACGTGTTGGATTATTATTTTTATGTATGTTATTTTTTCTCAATTAGACCTAATTTTGCGTGCATAATTCTGTGTTGTTTATAGTTTTAGATTAATCCAATTTATTGAGTCAAATCCTAGCATAAAGAAATAAAATGAAAGAAAAATTTTTTGCTACTAAAAATAATTATGAAAAATGAAAAAATGTACCACATTACACATGCACGTTTGAAAGAAAAAAAATATTAAAACCTCCACTAAATGTTATCATATATAAATAAATAATAGTTTTAAATGTTAGAAATTTAAACTACAAAATAAAATAGTTACTTATAAGTTTCATATTGATTTGAATTTGTTTCATAGATATAAATATTAATGTATAAAGAATGAAAATATTTATAAAAGGACTATACTATTTTATTTCTTTATTTGTTAATAATTTCATCTCTAATTAAATGCTCCCACTGCTCTTTTATCAATTCAGATTTCAAAGTTGTTTTTTATAACTTAAAAGAAGGTGACAAGGGATAAATTAAGATGTAAGCCAGTAGGGGATGAGGGCGTTGATAATATTGCTGCAACTATATCTGTAAAATCGTAATATGTGTAATTAATCCAAAAATAATATAAAACATCGGAAATTATTAAATCTTTGTAATGATAGATAGATTTTTAGATATCTACATAGGTGAAATGTTAAAAGTTTACAGTGATGATTAATATTAAAAAGAATTAAATCTTACAAATATAAATATATCTTAAAAACCTTATTTTATGGGGTCAATAAAATTCAAAATATTTTGGCAGCCTTCACATTGAGAAAAATTATGGTATCTGGTTTGGCCCTTCTCTAGGGTGGTGGCTTTCACATGTGTCTCTTTCAGCATTGACTCCATCTGGGTCTTCACGAACACGTGATTCAGCATTTTCATAGCCGACATTCATAAACTTGCATCACCATCATCATCATTATTACTTTTTCTATCGCTGGTTTTCTTCATGCTCAACGTAATATGAAATCTGTGTAAATGTTCAGAGTGTAACCCTAATGATCCACTGTGTCAGAATATTGGTATTCATTTTTCTTGTGCTTGTCTGCACATATAAACGTACGCGGAGAAAATAGATCGGAAGAAAAAATCAAGTTAAAAGAAAAAAAAAATGACAACATGTGAAGATAATATGTATTTTAAGGAGGAATACTAATACATCCCGTAAAATATTGTTAATTTATAACTTTTGAAATTGATTCAGAGTTGATGTTCACATTTTTTTATATAAGATTTGTCAGAAGTTTCAAACTCAGTATTCTTGGCCAGTTTGGCTTGTTATTTAAATAATTTGTTCCAGCTTGCATATGCTTAGGGTTTGATTGATTCTATTTAGTCATATAAAAAGAGTTTGAATGAAGAAACAAAATGATTCTTTTGTGCTTTAAATATGTATTTTAAAGGAATTTAACTTTTAGGCGTATACCAATAAAATGATAAATAGGGAGGTATGAATTTTAATTATAGAAATAATAAAGTTATCATAATGACAATTTCTATTTCAATTATAGTATAACGTTATTTATATTTTTGGTATATTTCTATTTAAATGATAGTATAAATAATATTAAAATTGTTCGCTTATAAAATATGCCTTCTCATTTTAAAAACTCAAAAACCCCTTTATCATCATTTTTGTCTTTCAATGTGTAAATGAATTACAATTTTGTTCTCGAAAAAACTTATTTAGTATGCATACGTGAAACTATTATAAATATTAAAATTATTTTTAAAGTATTAGGATATCATTTATTATTGAGATATCATTTTTAAAGATTAATTTGATACTAAATTATATTTTTCTAGGACCAAATTCCAAAATTTAACCATAAAAAACCGTACATAAGTTGGAGTTCAAAGTCGACTAGACTGATTTTTTTTTCTCAAAAATCATCAACATATGCATGTTTTCAAAACAAATACATGTTTTCAAAACTAAGAAAATAAAGAGAATATTACTTATAAAGAATTCAAATTCAAAAATTGATGCTATATTTGTATTCTTATTAACTAGGGGTTCCAAGAAGGGATACATTTTGGGTTTTAGGAAGAAAAAGTAAGCAAGGATGGAAGGAGTACAACAATGTCTCATGGCTTTGTAAGAGAGAGTAGGATGACAAAAATATTCATGTTCGTGAGTATCTACAGATAAAACATGCGACAGATAGTTGGTACCTGTGGGTATCTATTACTCGCAATAGCATGTATTTTAATATCCGTTTATAAATGGATCGAGTACGGATATCATATTACCAGTACCTGCGAATTTTCGAACTCGCAAAAATATAAAATTAAAATCTAATATATTTTATTAAGTTAAATTTAATTAAATTTAAAATTTAAGTTATATAAATTTAATTAAAATTAAAATTTAATTTATATTTTACTGAGTTAAATTTAATTAAAATTAAAATTTAATTTATATTTTATTGAGTTAAATTTAACTAAAATTAAAATTTAGTTTATATTTTATTAGGCTAAATTGAATTAAAGTTAAAATTTAATTTATATTTTATTTTATAATTTTTGTAATTTTATTTAGATTTTATTTTAAAAATTTATAAAATATTTTTTTTTTCTAAATATTTGCGGATATTCACATATATCTACAGGTTTTAAGAAACTCAGATATTTTTTAAATGGGTATCTGATAGGTAACAAAATGGGTAATAGGTGAATATTTTTGTTGCAAGTCGAGTAACAGATATGCATTATTTATGTCCGACTCGACCCGACCCATTATCATTCTTAAAGAAGAACATTCTAACTTATCAAATACATCCCTAATTACTATACTCATTCCATTTTTATTTCACACTCGTTTACTCAAACTAAAAGTAACTAAACAATGAAATCCATATTCTATAAGATAAATCTATTTTTTACAAACCCATTACACAAAAATTATAATTTCGTACATTTCATGTATAAAATAGACAATTGAAATAACTTAATTCTTTCGCTAGCAAGAAAAAAAAAATATAAAAATTGGAACAATTAGGGTACCTTAATTCATATAGAGCACTGTTTACATTTACATAAGAGAAGACAAATTTTGTCCAAAACATGTAGCCTTGTTGTTTGATATTATTACAAGAAGTTCCGTATTTAATGACAAATTTTATTTAACAAAAATAAATTGGACGATAAATCCAATTTATCACCAGATTTTATTGATAAATTTTAGAATTTAAATTACCGATTGATACTTTTGTCAATAACGAATCTATCGATAAATTAGAATTTGTGTTGCTGATGAATATTTTTGTAAATAATATATCCAACGTTTAATTATATCGGTAAATTTTGTCTTAATTTGTGATTCTTGTTATCGACATATAATTTTGTCAATAAATTTATCGATAAAATGAACAACAAAATGACAAGTCTTATGAAAATTTTTTGTATCTTAAAAAGAGATGGGTAAGAAGAATAAGAGAATGAGGAGAAAGAGGAAAAAGGAAGAGAAGAGAGGAGGAGACACAACACCAAGTTAGAAATAAAGGAAAACAAAGAAGAAAATGAGCCAAAGATAATAATAACTAACACACAATAACGATAAAGAGGGAGTAGAAAGAGAGAAAGAGGAGAAAAAAACAAAAAAAATAAAAAAATCATAACATTTATAATTAGAATTTAGTTATGATTAAATTTTGTCGATAATTACATAAGAATATATATATCAAATAACTTGAAATTATCCATGATTTATTATAATTTTTTTATTATCGATAATTTATCAATGAACCAAAATTACTGAGGTTTTTTTTATCATCAACAAATTATATCATAATTCGGGTGATATCTCATATAACAAAACCAACAATATGTCACATTAACTTTGGTGGCAATAAAAAAGAAAGTGAATCAAAGTTTAAATTCATAAAATTGGACTAAATTCTTAAAACTAAAAACGTAACAAAATGGAAAAAATTGGGACAATATGGGATGAAATGTAAAATGAATGAAATGTAAATTGAAGCCAAAGTAATTCGATGATAACCAATAAATATGATTTAACTAAATTTATAATGTGATAAAATATATTAGTATAATTTAATTTAATTAGAAAGTTACAAAATGATAAGATGACTAGCTTCTAATAAATATTTTAAACATACAAAATATTTTTTTAATTTATAGTTGAATTCCCAGTTAATTTTAATAATTGATAGTTAAAAATATATATTCAATTTTAATTTAGAAATAAAAATAAAAAGGTAAATTAAAAAAATATTTTGAGTGATTAAAAAATATATGGATTAAAATAAAAGGGAGTAGTTTAAGATGGTTGGAAAATATATTTTTAAATGAATTGGGAAATAAAATTAAAATTAAAAAATACATTGAAAAACAATAAAACTAAATTAAATGTTTAATAAAAGATAATGATGGAACATGATGTGACAAGAGTGAGATCCACTCCCAGAAGCACCTTATTTAAGATTATCTTCTAAAACACGTTCATTAAAGAATAATTCATAAATGTACTTTCATTTAATAATAGTTTCTATACTTGTACTCGTTCAAAATCAAGTGATAGAAATCCAACCAACCTAAAGATTTTGTTTGATATCTCAGAATCTCGTAATTAATCAGATCAAAAACTAAAATAATTAAATCTGAGTGTTTTTCTTTGTTACATTTTTTTTCTTTGTATTTATGTTTTCGTTAAATAATTTTGGTTCTATATAGACAACTTGCGAGTTTTTGTGCTTTAAACTTTGGGTTATAAGTATATTATAAAAAACAAGTTATCTTCATTTCCACTTGTTTTGAAGATAATCAAGCATATAATAATTACACTATGAAAATTGAATTTAATATATATAATATCAAATGCTTGGTTATTAGGATGAGAGTTACTCCCAAGCCAAAAAATAGAAAATAAAAAAGTGAAAAATATATAAAAGAACGAACTAGTATATTCAATCACACTCAGTACCAACATATAATATGTAAAACATTGTGTGATTAAATTGAAAATGTTATACAATGGAAAAATTCAATTTAAACTTAATTTAAAATATATCATTATTAAAATACTAAATAATTTTTTCCAAAGCAAAAGATAAGATGCGGCTATTAAAAAAGAAAGTGAGTAAAAGTTGACTTTTTGTTATATATCATTTATATTAATTGTTGAAGAAACAAATTATACAGAAAATAGGTTTAGTTTTAGACATTTTCTTGCTCGTTTTTTTTTTTGGGACTAAGTCAAAAACTGAGATTGCTTGCAATATACACACACCACACACGTAATATAGCCATAGTATATTTTATTTTTTAAGAAGACGTGCAGTGTTATTTCTTCCCTTATTTTGAAAAATACCTTATAAAAATAAGTTGGCTTAAATACTTTTTTGTCCTCATTTTTGTAGTGTTTGTTGCGGATGGTCCTCATTTTGACAAAATATTTAAAATGGTCATCATTTTTACCAAATGTTTAAAATGGTCCTCATTTTCGCAATTCGTGTTTTATTTGGTCATTTTCTGTAATGCCGTTTAAATCAATAACAGAGCAATGTACAGGTGGTACTGTTTGTATTACATTGCATTGGGGTGTGTTATGTGTACCTGTACAATGTTCCGTTAATGATTTAAACGGCGTTACAAAAAAGGACCAAATAAAACACGATTTGTGAAATTGAGACTCATTTTAAACATTCGGTAAAAATGAGGACCATTTTAAACATTCTGTCAAAATGAGGATCATCCGCGACAAACACTACAAAAATGAGAATCAAAAAGGTATTTAAGCTAAATAAAAATAAGTTTATCATAAAATTAAACAGTGACATATCAACACCCAAGCATTGCTTGATTATTAAAGTATAACAATGAAATGTCTAACAACTAAAAGTCTGATTTTGTGTGCTTGATTCCAGCCTTGTACTATTTGTTATAATCTATGTACTTTTATAATGTGGTGTTTCTTTAAAAAATATTACCCAACAATATAATCATGTATCCATCTAAGTATGAACTATGCATGTTTGAATATGTTTAAAGAATAAATCTTATTTATGTATGTATATGTGTGTATTTTTGGATTTGCAATAAATTGAATTCATTCGAGGAAAAATGTCTCAAGATATTAGTTTTCAAGGAAACTAAGGAAAAATCTGTCGACGGAAAAAATATTTTTTCTTCATTAGCAATGGAATTAATAAAATTTTAATAATTTAAAAATTATATGTAAATTATTGTCAAAAACAATTTATATATATATATATATATATATATATATATATAAATTTTTTTTTTTTTATTTTTTTTCTTGTAATTTCTTTATTACAGAGATGTATATTGTGAATTTTACTTATTTTCATTGTTAAATTTAAAACGTGGATTACTTAGATACAGTGGGATTAGTCTCTCTTGAATTTCTGTGTGCTAGATTCCACATTCACACCCATGAACATATTAATTAAATAGGTCAACTAATGTATTATATATATTTTTTAATTATATATATATATATATATATATATATATATATATATATATATATATATATATAAAAAAATATATATATATATT